>Ga0224523_1000071_pt1 | contig 71474 bp, 61 predicted proteins | sample CFST50metaG_FD_182732 | JGI IMG/M metagenome (GOLD analysis project Ga0224523, IMG submission 182732) | Peat soil microbial communities from Stordalen Mire, Sweden - C.F.S.T50 | ecosystem: Environmental > Terrestrial > Soil > Wetlands > Peat | place: Sweden: Norrbotten County, Stordalen Mire... | reverse complement strand
GATTTCTTTCCCGCTTGAGCAGAATGTTTTCCCGCTTGAGCGGATTTCTTTCCCGCTTAAGCAGAAAATTTTCTCGCTTAAGCGGATTTCTTTCCCGCCAAGGCATAAAATGCATATTTTCGCTATTTTTGGGGTTTTGTGTGTTTTTCTCGTTGTCTCCAGGGAGTTAGATAACAATGTAAAACGCTAAAAGCGAGAAAATGAAACTGGATTATTAAAAATTATAGACCATTAAAACGGTTATGCAGGAATAGATTTATTCTCCCCGACTAAAGTCGTGGGTCGTATTTGAAATATTTTTTTACTTACGACTTTATACCTAACTGATATTAAATGTCTATTAACCGCGGAGCGGTGAAATCTTGGTAGAAAATTGAAAAAATGAGATATAAAACCCTGTAGGGGTGACATCTTCTTTTTATGAATATTATCTCAATTCCCGCATAAATCCATTTTGTGAATTTAAAAATATTTATGATCCGCTAATAATTTCACAAATAAAGAACAGATGTCGCGGCTACGCCGCTTGTTATTTCTTATCATTTTTTCTACCAAGATGTCGCGGCTACGCCGCTACCAAGATGCCGCAGCTACGCTGCTAAACATTTTTTATTATTTTTTCCTGCTCAATTGCCACGAGCTTTAGCTCGTGGATTAATTCGAACTAAACCGGGCTTTAGCCTATAATATTAAAGAGTTTTGGGCTAAAGCCCAATAAAACTATAATCCAACCCACGACTTATCCCGACATGTCGGGATGCAAAGAACGCAAAAGTCGTGGCAATTGAGCAAATCAAATTAAAAGTTGAATAATTTTATTGCGTTCCCACGCCCCGACAAGTCGGGATGCAAAGAACGCACTGGAGCTGGGAACGAAATTGTATAAGCTCTTTTTCATTTATTTTTCAACTGTGCGGTCGGGAGTTTCCTCCCGACCGAAAATAATCAAAACTGTCGGGAGGAAAACTTGTGTTTTTTCCCCCTTGGAAGGGGGGGCAGGGGGGATGATTGTAATTGATTAACTTATACACCAATTTCAGAAAAGTCAAAATAAATTCAAGTTAACTGCATAATGTTTTGTTAATTTTAATCAACATAAAATAACTCTATATCTCGGAAATAATCATCGTAAAATTTCCGCAAAGAATTTACTCATTTATTTAATCTATACATATTTTAATTATTTCCCTCATTACCATCATCCCCCCTTAATCCCCCCTTCTAAGGGGGGAGAAGAACGAATTTTTTCCCTTCTAAGGGGGGAATGAACTATTCGTTTTACTTTTCACTTTTCGCAAAGTTCTCCGTTTCACCTTTCACCTTTCACTTTTCACAAAGCTCTCCGTTTCACGTCTCACTTTTCACAAAGCTCTTCGTTTCACCTTTCACTTTTCACTTTTCGCAAAGTTCTCCGTTTCACCTTTCACCTTTCACTTTTCACAAAGCTCTCCGTTTCACGTCTCACTTTTCACAAAGCTCTTCGTTTCACCTTTCACTTTTCACTTTTCACAAAGCTCTTCGTTTCACCTTTAACTTTTCACTTTTCACAAAGCTCTTCGTTTCACCTTTAACTTTTCACTTTTCACAAAGCTCTCCGTTTTACCTTTCACTTTTCACGTTTCACAAAACTCTCCGTTTCACTTTTCACGTTTCACAAAGCTCTTCCGTTTAATATCCGAACTGATTTATAAGTTGATATTGCCTTTAAATATTTTTAGATTTAATTGGTTAAAGCATTCCGTTTCGAAAATTATATTCCAATTAAAATGGAAATATCAGAAAACAGATTCACCGGATTATTTAAACGTGCATTCATTTCTTTTTCCATTATTATATTTTTTATATCATTTAATTTCAAAGATACTCCGCCGCCGTTTGGATGGTATCAGCAGTTCTTGCCGAATTTGAATGGAAGAAGCGTAACTGATGTTTTCTTTTTGGATAGTTTAACAGGATGGAGTGTAACCAATGCAACAAATCAAGTTAATGATACAGCATATGTATTAAAAACGACGAATGGTGGCGATAACTGGGTTATACAATACAGAAAAATACAAACAGGGGGCGGATCTTCCGGTTATGTACGAGTTTATTTTTTAAATCAAACCACTTGTTTTGCATGTGGAGTTAACGGAATATTTAAATCTACAAATGGCGGAACAAACTGGGTATCAATAGAAGCGTCAGGCAATACGTATGATAATATGAGTATTTTAAATCAAGATACAATATGGATAGTTAGTTCGGAATCGTTAATGGGTGGGGTGTTTCGCACGACGAACGGGGGATTGAACTGGACACAGCAGTTTTCGGGAGGTACCGAAAATCCGAATAAAATATATATGTTTAACTCAAGAATTGGGTTTTTCGCGAACAATAATTCAGGATTAATACATATAAGAAAAACATCTAATGGAGGAATTAATTGGTCTATTGTAGTTACAAATGAAGGATTTAGAGATATGCATTTTATCGATAGTCTTACAGGTTGGAGAGCTTGGTCTGTTGATTCTATAAAAAAAACAACGGACGGAGGAATTACATGGTTCAAAAAATTATTACCACCTTCACAAAATTTCGGTGAATCCGGAATTTTTCAATTTTCATTTTTAAACAAAGATACAATTTGGGCGGTGGGTGCAATAAAGTATTTTACTCCGACTCTATCTGAGGTTCGAGGAATAATTTATATCTCAACAAACGGTGGGGAATCCTGGGGGTATCAATTACCGGATCCAAATCAAATAAATGTTTATAGATATTATTTTGTAAATTTTATAAACAAATTAAATGGGTGGGCGTATACTACAAATAAAGGTGTTCATACGGTAACAGGTGGTGATATAACATTCTATACAGACGTAATACAAAAGAGTTCTAAGATTCCAAATCAATTTTTATTAAAACAAAATTATCCGAATCCGTTTAATCCAAGGACGGTGATAGGATATGAACTTAAAAAAGCAGGCGATATAAAAATAAAAGTATATAGCATAACGGGAAGTGAAGTATTCACACTTGTAAATCAAAAACAATCCGCAGGAATATATGAAGTTGATATGCCGGGAATAGGCTTATCCAGTGGAGTGTATTTTTATTCGCTGATAGTGGATGATAAGAGGGTTGATAGTAAATCGATGGTTTTAATCAAATGATAAAAATTATGAATTATGAATTATGAATGCTGAATGAAAAAATAAAAAATAAAAAATAAATAAGAGCGAAAAGTAAGAGCCTTATGTTACGTCTGGATTCCAGTCCCGATAAAAATCATCGGGATCAAAAGCAAAGAGCGACTTTCGCTGGAATGACAAACAGAAGTGGAACGACAAAACTCATTTTGTATTATCATTCGAATCCTGGGATTCGTTTTCGTTTTGTTTTGTCTTTTTGGATTTGTTGTAATATTTATCCGTGTTTCCGAAATTATATGAGAAATTAAGTGTGACCGCCCGCGTATCCCAATGTGAAGAATAAGTAGATTTCAAACCGATTCCGTTTGTTTCACTTCCCCATTGACTCGTATTAAAAACATCATCAGCCCTGAAAGTGATATTTAATTTTCTGTTGAAAAATGCTCTGCTCAAGGCAACATCAAAACTCTGTGATGGCATATTAGAACCGGTCGAATTAAATTTTTTGCCGACGTAATTATAATTTACTTCTATATTAAAAATTTCTGCAAGAGTAAAAGTAGACCTTATTCTCGTCTGCCAGGAATATCCTTCCTCTGAAGTGTAATCGTTTGTAATGCTTCCTTCGAAAACAGATTTATAAAAACTGAACGTTGAACTCAGATTCCACCATTTGAATGCATTTGAATTTATAATTAAATCCATTCCGTAAGCTTTACCTCCCGCGGAATTTCTATATGTATTTACGGTTACATTCGTATCAACTATGTAACTGTAATTTGAAATTATATCATAAGATTTTCTGTAAAAAAGCATTGGAGTTACCGTCACTGGATTTGAAGTGAATGAATAGGTTAACTCAAATGAATCAGTAAACTCGGAAGTTAGCTCGGGATTTCCAACGCTTATAAATTTGGAATTATACCTGTTTACAAAAGGATTCATTCTATAAATCATCGGTCTTGTAATACGCCGGCTGTATCCCGCAGATATTTCATTCGATAATCCGAACTTCTGTGATAAATTAAGAGTCGGAAATAAATTCAAATAATTTTTTGTGAAACTACTGTTATCGGTTATCAGTTCGCCTTTCGTATAAGTATGTTCAAGCCGTAAGCCAAGCTTAATTCTGAAGTCGTGAATTTTTTGTGTTAATATGGCGTAACCCGCATCAATATATTCGCTTAGTTTAAAATGATTCGTTAAATCCGGATTGGTTACGAACTCATTTATATCATAATGAAGTGAATCGTAACGATAATCATTATCATTTATTCTGAATATACCTTTATATCCTGATTCAAGCTTTGTATTGTCTGAAAACGGATTTGTATAATCGGCTTGAATCCTGAAGTTATCAGACCTTCCGATTGTATTATTTCTTAATCTTGAAATATTTGGATTTATCAAAACAAAAAGTGAATCATAATAAGATATATTTTGATTTCTTGTCATATCACTTCGGAAACCGGAATATGAAATTTCTGCGTTTAATTCTTCACCTTTACTATTAAATTTTCCGTTATAATACAGACTGCCGCTATAGTTTTTCCAGGTCGAAGTACCCACATTATCATTTGTATAATATGAAGACAGATTATAAGAATCATTATAATTTGAATTCTTGGAAAAGAAATTATTCTCATTACCGCTAAAACTTGAATATGCATCCATACCAATTGAATGATTTTTTGCAATCTCATATTCGATACCAATAGACGGAGAACCATACTTATTATTACCTTCACCATAAGAAGTAGATTGAAAGAATGATAACGGGTCAAAATAATTTATGGCAGATGTGCTGGTGGAAGAATATTTATAAAAGCCTGCTCCACCATTTAGAAAGAAACTCCATTTTTTTAATTTTATATTCACTCCACCGCCAATATAGTATCTTGTTTTATCACTGAAGCTGCTGTAAAGATATCCATTGTAACCCATCATATCAGGATTAGCTTTTTTCATAACAATATTTATAATCCCTGTTACTCCTTCAGCCTCATATTTCGCCGATGGGTTAGTGATAATTTCGACTGTTTGAATTGCATCGGCAGGAATTTGTCTTAGAGAAGCAAACTTCATCGGTTTGTTATCGATTAAGATAATTGCATTTGCACTTCCGCGTAAACTCACATTATCGTTTTCATCAACATCAATCATAGGCAACTTTTTCAGAACTTCAATTGCAGTTCCGCCTTTTGTCGACAATAATTTTTCTATATTAAAAACTTTTTTATCGTCCTGCAATTCCATCAGAGGCTTTTCGGATTCGACAGTAATTTCTTCGGTTTTATATGTTTCAGATTTTAACCTGATTGTATCGAGTGTTACCGAAGAATTATTTTCATCGAGAATAATATTTGAACGGGAAAAATTCGCATACCCTATGAAACTAATATTAAGCTTATAATTACCATATTTAAGATTACCGAAAGAAAAATAGCCGGTGCTATCGGAATTCATTCCTTTGAAATAACTGCTATCCGAAGATATAATTATTTTTACCACAGCATCTTTTATAACCGAATGGTCCTTTGAATCGCGTACAAAACCGGATATTTTACCCTGAGAGAAGGAAGAAGAATAAAGCAGAAACGAGAATAATATTATTGATAATACAGCTTTAAATTTCACGTTTTTAATTTTATAGACAAATAAACAATTAAAAGTTATTGTCGAATTATAATTAAAATAGTTATCTGATTATCAATGTTAAAGTCTAATAACGATATAGTTCGAATTAAATTTATTAATAAACTATTATAATTCTTTTAATATCAAAATATTTATAAAAATAAATAGCTCACGGCTGCCCCTCGCCTAAAAGACATTGTCTCATAATAAATGGAAACAAAATTAATAATTCAATATACCATTTTAATTATTGGATTCCCGCATTCGCGGGAATGACAGAACCAGTTCGCAAATTTTGAGACAATCTCAATAAGGATAAGAAGAACTTAAAAATAATTAATTAATATTCTAATTATTTTTTTCTATTATCAATGTTCTTCTCGGACATTGTGGCAGCTGCATTTCGACTTCGCAATCATATCCTCCTTCAAGGCAACCGACAGGGTCACAGCAAGTGTTACAAACTCTTTTGTATGCACCTAACCCTATTAATTCCACGTCAGGCGAAAGGAATCCTTCTTTTTCTTCTTCAGGTCTTAACAAATCAGTACTCAGATATTTTTTATTGTCGTCAGGGAAAACCGTTACGACATTCGCATTGCTTCCGAGTTTATTTTGTATTTTCAAAGCTCCGATGAAATTCGCACCCGAAGAAATTCCAACACCGATTCCAAGCTGACCCGCGAGTTTTTGAGCCATTATTATCGCATCACCATCATCAACACTCACAACTTCGTCGAGAGAACTGAGATTTACGATTGGAGGTATGAATTCATCTGAAATACCCTGTATTCTGTGTTTACCAACTTTATGACCTGTTGTGAGAGTTGGAGAATTTGCAGGTTCAAGTGGGTGGATTTTTACTTCACTGTTCATTTGCTTTAAATATTTCCCGACTCCCATTATTGTTCCACCTGTACCGACGCCTGCAATAAATGCATCAGGAATCAAATTTCGAAATCTCATTTGCCACCAAATCTCGGGTCCCGTGGTCTCATAATGTGCCGTTATATTATCATCATTGGAAAATTGGCGGGGCAAAAAAGTATTTTTATTCGATTTGGCATACTGCTCAGCTTTTTCAATACTGCCGAGAAAGCCACCTTCCTCTTTGCTTACAAGATTAATTTTAGCTCCAAGACTTCCTATCAATTCTATCCTTTCCCTGCTCATCCAGTTCGGCATATAAATTATTACCTGGTGCCCCAAAGCTCTTCCGAGTGCGGAAAATGAAATACCTGTATTTCCGCTTGTAGCTTCGATAATAACATCACCGGGTCTGATATTTCCTTTTTCATATGCTTTCCTTAAAATATAAATAGCCATACGGTCTTTTATACTGCCTGTAATGTTGAAGTTTTCCGCTTTAGCATAAATGATGCGCTTTTCACCTTTATATAAAAATTCTATTTGCAGCAAAGGTGTATTTCCAACGAGATGTTTTAAACCGTGGAATTTGTGAGTCAGTAATTTATCGAGCATGAGTTTAAAAATTTAGTTATAAGGAAAAAACAAAAATTATATAAAATAATCAATACATTAATACTGATTTGAATTTTGTAAATCATAAAAATGTGACTTTTAACAACGTGTTTTTGTTACAAAGGTAAAAGAACTATCTGGTATAATTTTATTAATAATAATTTTTCTAAAAGGAGAAATATATGAAAATCGGATTCGTAGGTCTGGGCAAGATGGGCGGAAATATGGTTGAAAGGCTAATAAATGACGGACATGAAATAGTAGTTTTCAATTTAACAAAACCGGAAATTGACCTTGCAGTAAGTAAAGGTGCAATCGGAACAGTATCTCTGGAAGATTTGGTAAATAAATTACCCGATAGGAAAGTCATATGGCTTATGGTTCCTTCCGGCAAACCGGTTGACGAAAATATCGATATATTATTAAAGTTATTAAAGAAAAATGATATTATAATAGACGGCGGAAATTCGAAATGGAAGGATACTCAGATGCGGTCTGCAAAAACTTCCGGCAAAGGAATATTTTATATTGATTGTGGAACGAGCGGAGGAATTTGGGGATTGAAAAATGGATACAGCTTAATGACGGGCGGCGATAAGAGTGCTGTTGATTTTGTTTATCCCATATTCAAATCCTTAGCTCCTGAAGGAGGTTACACTTATTGCGGTGAAAGCGGTGCAGGACATTTTGTGAAAATGGTACACAACGGAATTGAATACGGAATGATGCAGTCATTCGCAGAAGGATTTGAAATAATGGAAAAATCTCCTTTCAATCTTGATTTAAAATCAATAGCCAGCGGCTGGAGATATGGAAGTGTCGTCAGGTCGTGGCTGTTGGAGCTTGCGGTGCTTGCTTTCAATGAAGACCCGAAACTGGAAAAGATAAAAGATTGGGTTGATGATAGCGGCGAAGGTAAATGGACGGTTGAAGCCGCAATGGAACTTAATGTTCCCGCAAATGTAATTACAACATCTTTGTTTAACAGGTTCCGCTCGAGACAGGAAGAATCTTTCGCAGGTAAAGTTCTTGCGGCTTTAAGAAATGAATTTGGCGGACATAATGTTGTAAAAAAATAAGATATAAAAAAACTTAACATATAATTTGCATTTTTAAAGATATAAGGATTTAAAAGGATTAATTAAATAAAATTATTGGTCAATTAATTATACTTTATAATATTTTCAACCTCTCCCCCATCCCCTCTCCTACAAGGAGAGGGGATGGGTAAAAGAATTTACAAAAAATTAATTTTATGGAAAAACCAAAAGACTGTATAATGGTTATATTCGGAGCATCAGGTGATTTAACAAAAAGGAAACTTATACCGGCTTTATTCGAACTTTACAAGCAAAATGTCTTACCCGATAAATTTGCAATTTTAGGTGTATCACGAACAGAAATGAGTGATGATTTATTCCGGGAAAAAATGAACCAGGCAATCAAACAATGTAAAGAAGATGTAAAACCGGAAATTCTCGATGGATTTCTGAAAAAATTATTTTACATTCCTTTCAATCCGAACTCAGAAGTGGATTATGAAAAATTAAGATCCGGTATCGAATCCATTTCAAAAAAATATGATATAATAAAAAATTGTATTTATTATCTTGCAACTCCCCCGAAGATGTTCGTTGTTATTGCAGAAAATCTCGGGAAAAAAAATATGCAGGACCAATCCGATGGTTACAAATCACTTATCGTCGAAAAACCTTTCGGTTCTGACCTTGAATCTGCAAGAAATCTGAACAAAGAACTCCGACAGGTTTTTAAAGAAGAACAAATTTACAGAATAGACCACTATCTCGGAAAAGAGACTGTTCAGAACGTTTTTGTTACAAGATTTTCAAACGGTATTTTTGAACCGCTGTGGAATAGAAATTTTGTAAGTCACATAGAAGTTACCGCGGCTGAAAATCTCGGAATAGAAAACCGCGGAGGATACTATGATAATGCAGGTGCTTTGAGGGATATGGTTCAAAATCATCTTCTTCAGCTTGTAAGGCTGATTGCAATGGAACCTCCTTCTTCTTTAGATTCGAATGCAATCAGAAATGAATCATTAAAAGTTCTTCAGTCATTAAGACCCATTAAAGAAAATGATGTTGAGAAATATGTTATAAGGGGTCAATACACAGCATCTAAAATCAGGGGTGAAGATGTAAAAGGTTACAGGGAAGAAAAAAATGTTAACCCGGAATCAAAAACTGAAACTTATGTTGCATTAAAATTTTATATTGATAACTGGCGATGGGGCGGCGTTCCGTTTTATATAAGAACGGGAAAGCAGCTTCCTACAAACGTAACTGAATTCGCAATAAATTTTAAACCGACTCCGCATTCAATTTTTATTAAGGATGGCGATAATCCCGGTTGCAACCAACTGATAATTCGTATTCAACCTGATGAAGGTGTTCTTCTGAAATTTGATATGAAAGTTCCCGGTGCAGGGTATTCTCTGCAAAATATTAATCTTGATTTTCATTATAAACAATTTACTGCAGTGCATATACCGCTCGCCTACGAAAGACTGATTCATGACTGTATGATTGGTGATTCGACATTATACTCGCGGGGTGATGTAGTGGAAGCTGCATGGGAATTTGTTTCGCCAATACAAAAAGCATGGCAGAATAATCCTGAAATAAAATTATTCGGTTACCCTGCGGGAACGTGGGGTCCGGAAAATGCAGATGAATTGATTGAAGGTAAAAATATGGGTTGGAGATATCCCTGTAGAAATCTCACAAATGATGGAATTTACTGTGAACTATAAATTATATTTTCAAAATTGTTGATGAAACCATTTGTAAGAACATTTAAATCGAAAGAAATTTTAGCGGAAACATTTGCGAAAGAACTTTTCGAAAAAATCGAAAAATATTCGCATCTGAATAAAATTTTCAATATCGCACTATCGGGAGGCAATACACCTAATCTGTTATACTCTGCTATTTGTGAAAAATACAGGGATGCAATAAACTGGAACACAGTACATTTTTACTGGAGCGATGAAAGATGTGTGCCTCCAACAGATTTACAAAGTAATTTCGCGTCCTCATATCATTTCCTGTTAAAGAATATAATAATTGACATTTCACATATTCACAGAATAAAAGGTGAAGATGAATCCAAAAAAGAAGCTATAAGATATTCGAATGAGATTTTAGAAAATGTAAAAATTGTAAATGATTTTCCATTTTTCGATTTAATTATGCTCGGTGTGGGAACCGATGGACACGTTGCTTCTATATTTCCCGACCGCTTGAACCTTTTTGAATCAAATAAAATTTGCGAAGTTTCCGTGCATCCGCAAACAAAACAAAATAGAATTACATTAACGGGAAAAGTTTTAAACAATGCAGGTATAATTGCAATAATAGTTTTCGGAATAGAAAAAGCTGAAATTGTTGCAGATATTTTAAATGAAACGGAAATGTCAAAGAACTTGCCCGCCGGACTTTTAAATCCTGTAAAAGGAAAACTGGAATGGTTTTTAGATAAAGAAGCATCAAAATTATTATAGAGGTTTTTGTTTTTGATAAAAAGGATAAAGTTATGAATCCGGAAAAAGAACGCATTGAAGAAAATACAAAAAGCGGGAGCTGGCATAAATGGGGACCTTACCTGACCGAAAGGCAATGGGGAACGGTGAGAGAGGATTATAGCCCCAACGGTGATGTCTGGAAATATACAACTCACGATATGGCACGAAGCAAGGCTTACAGATGGGGAGAAGAAGGAATCGGAGGAATATGTGACAATAAACAGATTTTATGTTTTGCGCTTGCACTCTGGAACGGGAAGGATTCGATTTTAAAAGAGCGGCTCTTCGGTTTAACAGGTGAAGAAGGAAATCACGGAGAAGATGTAAAAGAAAATTATTATTACCTCGATAACACACCCACACATTCCTATATGAAAATGCTTTATAAATATCCTCAAAATAAATTTCCTTATGAAACATTAATTAATGAAAACAAAAAAAGAGGAAAAGACGAAACCGAATTTGAATTAATCGATACAGGAATTTTTAATGATGATAAATATTTCGATGTATTCATTGAATATGCAAAAAAAGCTACCGAAGACTTTTTAATTAAAATTTCAGTTTTTAACAGGAGCAATACAAATGCTCAGTTAAATATAATTCCGCAGTTGTGGTTCAGGAACAGATGGTCGTGGGGTTATGATAATTACATTCCGAAATTATTTTCAGTAAGTAATACGCAGATAAATGCTGAGCACAACGAACCCGGGAATTATTTTTTATATTTTGAAAATAATCCTGAACAAATATTTTGTGATAACATTACTAATTTGAAAAAACTTTATAATATCCAAAATGCTTCAGGATATTATAAAGACGGGATTAATGAATATATAGTTAATAAAAATTTTAAAGCAATTAACAATGATAAATCAGGAACGAAAGCAGGGCTGAATTATTTTTATATGATTCCCCCATTAGAATCAGTTACGCTGAAGTTACGTCTGACAAATAATCACAACGAAGAACCCTTCAAAGATTTTGATGAAATATTTTCGCTTAGAATTAATGAAGCGGATTTATTTTATGAGGGATTTCAAAAAGATTTTCAAAACCCTGATACAAAAATAATTCAGCGTCAGGCATTTGCGGGATTATTGTGGAGCAAACAATTTTATAATTACAATGTATTAAAATGGCTGAATGGTGACCCTGCACAGCCTCCGCCGCCGAAGGAACGACTGACAGGACGCAACAGCGATTGGTTTCATTTAAACAATGCCGATATAATTTCGATGCCTGACAAATGGGAATACCCATGGTTTGCCGCCTGGGATTTATCCTTTCATTGTGTCGCATTTGCTATGATTGACACCCATTTTGCAAAGGAACAGTTAAAGTTGCTGACGCGTGTATGGTATATGCATCCTAATGGACAGTTTCCTGCTTACGAATGGGATTTCAGCGATGTAAATCCGCCTGTTCACGCATGGGCAACTCTGAAAGTTTTCGATATGGATAAAAAAAATAATAACGGAAAAGGAGATATAAATTTTTTAGAAACAGTTTTTCTTAAACTATTAATAAATTTTACCTGGTGGGTTAACAGAAAAGATATTTCAAACAGAAATATTTTCCAGGGAGGATTTCTCGGACTCGATAACATAGGAATATTCGACAGAAGTTCTGAACTTCCAACCGGAGGTTATCTTGAACAGGCTGACGGCACGAGCTGGATGGCGATGTATTCACTGAACATGATGAGCATATCACTCGAACTTGCAAAAACAAATCCTGTTTACCAGGATACAGCTACAAAATTTTTAGAACATTTTCTTTATATTGCGGGAGCGATGACTAATATTGGAGGAATAGGCATTGACTTATGGGATGATGATGATGAATTTTTTTATGATGTACTTCAGACACCTGACAAAAATAATATTAGATTAAAAGTGAGGTCTATAGTCGGGTTAATACCTTTGTTCGCGGTTGAAGTAATAGATTCAGATATAGTTAATACACGTCCGCATTTTACCGAGCGTATGGAATGGTTTCTGGAACATCGTCCCGACCTTGCAAAGCTCGTTTCGAGATGGCACGTTGAAGGTGAAGGCGACAGAAGATTATTTTCTTTGCTTCGCGGTCATCGTATGAAAAGACTTTTAAAGCGAATGCTCGATGAAACGGAATTCCTTTCTGATTATGGAATCCGGGCTTTATCCAAATATTATAAAGATAAACGGTTTGAATTTTCATTGAACGGACAAAATTTTTGTATTAATTATGAACCGGCAGAATCAAATTCGGGATTGTTCGGAGGGAATTCAAACTGGAGAGGTCCGATATGGTTTCCTGTTAATTTTCTGATTATAGAATCTCTTCAAAAATTTCACAGTTATTACGGTAATGAATTCAAAGTTGAATGTCCTACAAACTCGGGAAAATATTTGACGATTTTGGAAATTGCAGATGAACTTGCAAAAAGGTTATCGCGAATTTTTTTGAAAGATGCTTCTGGAAAACGTGCAGTGTTCGGAGATGTTGAAAAATTTCAGAATGATAAAAATTTCAAAGATTTCTTATTATTTTACGAATGCTTTCACGGTGATACGGGAAGAGGTGTCGGAGCTTCACATCAAACCGGCTGGACAGCATTGATAACGCAGTTGCTGAAGTGAGGAAGTGCCCCTCTCCTTTCAGGAGAGGGGTAGGGTGAGGTTTTGATTTGTCATATTTAATTTACATTTTTTTGAATTACTTTTTTACTGCGCTCTTGTCTACTCCACATAATGTTATAGAAATAATATCCGAATGTTTCGTCTGGATTCCAGCTTGCGCTGGAATGACAATTTTGGGGAACGCTTCAGCGTGGGGACGTTACAGAGTGGGAACTTTCAGTATCTACCCCTCATTATAAACTTTATAACTTTACAAACTTTTTGTATTTTGCATTTATTATAAGATGAATATTTATACTAAAATAAAAGATTTCTTAAAAGCCGATTACCTCCCGCATATGGAGGCTTTCAAATTCCTTAGATACATCGGACCGGGTTTACTCGTTACAATCGGATTCATAGACCCGGGAAACTGGGCATCGAATGTTGCGGCTGGTTCGGGTTATGGTTATAATCTTCTCTGGCTCATAACACTTTCGACTATAATGCTTATATTTTTACAGCACAATGTTGCGCATCTTGGAATAGCAACCGGTTTATGTTTATCAGAAGCGGCAACTCAATACACGAACAGATATGTTTCGAAATCAATTTTAATTTCCGCAATGCTTGCCTCCGTCTCAACCTCTCTTGCAGAAATATTGGGGGGAGCAATTGCACTGAATATGCTTTTCAATATTCCGATAAAAATCGCCGCCGTCATTATTATGATATTTGTATTCGTAATGTTATTTACAAATTCGTATAAGCGGATTGAAAAATGGATAATCGGTTTTGTTTCTGTTATAGGATTTTCATTTATATATGAACTGACTTTAGTTGATGTTAACTGGGTCGACACTACAAAATTTTTAGTTACTCCAAATTTTCCTGACGGCTCGATGTTAATAATAATGAGTGTTCTGGGTGCAGTTGTTATGCCTCACAATTTATTTTTACATTCGGAAATCATACAGAGCAGGCAATGGAATCTAAAAGATGAGAAGATTAGAAAAAAAGAACTTGACTACGAATTTTTTGATACACTTTTTTCGATGATAATCGGCTGGGCAATTAACGGAGCAATGATTATTCTTGCCGCCGCCGTATTTTTTAAAAACAGTATGCCCGTCGAAGAGCTCCAGCAGGCAAAAAATCTCCTCGAGCCTTTACTTGGCAAAAGCGCCGCTCTGATTTTTGCTTTGGCATTGCTGTTTTCAGGAATTTCGTCGAGCATAACTTCGGGTATGGCAGGCGGAAGTATATTCGCCGGTATTTTCAGTGAGCCTTATGATACAAAAGATAAACACACTAAAACCGGAATCAGTATTTCTCTTATAATAGCAGTATTAATAATTTTTCTGTTGACAGACCTTTTCAAGGGTTTAATAATTTCTCAAATGATTTTAAGCATACAATTACCATTTACAATTTTCCTGCAGATTTACCTGACATCATCAAAAAAAGTTATGGGTGCGTATTCGAATAAGCTTTATACAAAAATAATACTTCTCATAATAGGCGCTATAGTAACATATCTCAACATCAGGCTTTTCTATAATTTGCTGTCGTAATGAATTAAATCAAAATTTTCTACTTGTTCCCAAACTCCTACTGAACCTTGACCTGATGAATATCGGGGTTGTTTCAGGATTAGGAACAAAATGTTTTTCTTTTCATTCCTGAGTTCATTATCTGGAACGTTTAATTCGGATTCAACAAAACATTCTCCCCATATAATTGGAGAAATAGCTAAGAGTAACTTTTAATGGGGGAATAAATGTCTTTCCCTCATTTTAAGAGGTGAAATAAATGTCTACTCCCCCATTGGAGGGGGCAAGGGGAGATGACGGTTCTTAAAGTCTATGACATACTCGGAAAAGAAATATCAACATTGGTCAATGAAAAATTACAACCCGGAACGTATGAAGTAACATTCAACGCATCGCAATACCCCAGCGGAGTTTATTTTTATAGATTAATAACGGACGGATATAATGAGACGAAGCGAATGATTCTACTGAAATAACAGAAAACGGATTCAGTAAACAAACCAGATGGGGATCCCCGATAAGAGCATTCGGGGATGACAGAACCAGCAGGGGATCCCCGATAAGAGCATTCGGGGATGACAATGATGGTGTGGTCGGGAATGACAGAGTGTGTTGAGAGTCTATGACATCCTCGGAAAAGAAATTGAAACACTTGTGAATGAAAAACTAAACCCGGGAACGTATGAAGTAACATTCAACGCATCACAATACCCCAGCGGAGTATATTTTTATAGATTGCAAGTTGGGGAGTACAATGAAACGAAAAAAATGATAATAATAAAATGAATAAAATATTATTAACACCGAAGGTGTGGTATTATTGTAGATAATAATTTTTAATAATTGTTAGAACGCCGAAGGCGTGGCATTGTTTTAATGAGGTCATTTAATTGCAGATCATTTCAGTAAAATATTAAATAATATCACCCCTTCGGGGTTTGAATTTAATTCACAATTCATTTTCTACAATAATATCACCCCTTCGGGATTTACAAAACTGAATTATTAGACAAGCGAACGAATTAGCAAGAACCTTATGTTTCGTCTGGATTAGCTTCGCTGAACACAGAACGTTTCCCGCTTTCGCGGGAGTGACAATGCTCAGAGAAAAAACTACAAATTAAAATCATACCCTATCTTAAAATACCAGACGGTGTTCTGGAGTTTTTCGCCAACGAGGTTCATTACGAGATAAATATTGCTACCGGCGAAGAATTCATATTGAAGTAGTGTATTCCAGAGTGCAAGCTGATTGTAAGTATCTTCCTGATAAAATGAACGCAGGAAAAGTCTTGGCATAACTCTCCAGTTGAGTTTCGCACTGAAAATGCTTTGCCTGATATCCTGCACGGCACGATAGTCATAAGCAAATTGCAAATTAATTCTGTCGAAAAATACAAAATCGAGATTCGTATACGGATGACGTATATAACTTCCGAAATACGGACCCCATTCATAACCTATGTTTAAAGCACTTCTGCCAATCAGTATTTTTAAATTATTACTGAAATCAACATTGTTTCTTTTAAATGTATTTCCGTTCGCATCGAAATCGTCAGGGCGATTGTATTCCAGATAATGGTCGAGATTTATTATATCGGATAGCCTGTAAAACAATTCCGTGTAACCCTTTTCCTGATACCAGAAATCCGTGGAAAGCTGACGCAGCCTGTAATATCCCCCGCTCCAGTTAACCTCGGAAATATATTTACGGTTATATTTCCAGAGATACCCCCCGCTTAAAGAAACTTCATCAAAATCATTCGGCGCTCCGATTTGCGAATTAAAAGAAGTAGAAGTCTGGAAATCTTTATTGATACGGTTGTAACTTAAATCATAAAAAGGTCCGCCGCCGGGATTGTAATCATAATAATTATAAATCTGAAATGCCTGCCCGTTTATTTTATCACCAACATTGGTTGCGAACTGTCCGAAAAATCTGAGTCGGCTGTTCGGAACGCGGTAAAATCCATCTATACTCGCAATGTGTTCCTGCACATTTGTTCTGCCGTCATTTGTGAAAATAAAAAGTCCGCCGAGATTAAAATCTTTCATTGTTAAGTTCGGTCTTGCAACAAAATAATCTTTGAATGTCGTATCTTTTGGCTCACGGACAAACATCATTCCGGCTTTCAGCTTATCGCTCCTGTAAGTATAGTTTGCTCCGTATTTAATGCTGTCTATCGAGCGCGTATAAAAAAGTGAAATCGGTGTTCTGTAAATATCGAGGTCTTTGCTGAAGAATGGTCTCTTCTCCGAAAGAAAAACAGGACGATTATAAAATGTAAATCTGTACGGGTCTGCCTCGAGCGTTGACTGGTCTGTGTTTATGGTTGCCTTCAGCCTGTGGTTATCGAGACTTGCGTTGAGGTCGCCGCCTACAATTGCCTGAACATTTGAGCCGTTCGTTTTATTTGAAACTACAAAAGGAGATACATCAAAGTTTAAATTTACTTTTTCATCAAACGGAAATATATCGAGCTGATACGTGCTCCTTAAAGATAAAAGCTGGCTCTCGGGAATTATGGAATAAAAATAAGATGTCCCGTCCGGTTTATAAGCGAACATCTGTATATCGATACCGATTGTTTTTTTATTTTTATTTTGAAGTTTATCAACCGGAATTTTTATTTCACTTTCGATATATCCGGGCTTGCCGTCTTTGGCTTCGCGGTAAATGGTTGATTTGCATTGCCAGACCCAATCCCATTCGGATGACATACTCTTCTGATTGAATATAATTGCGTCGCGCTGGTTATTTAAAAAGCTGAAAGAAAAAAAGTACCCGTTGTCGTGTTTATTTTCGAGGTCAAGTAAGATGAAGAATTCATTTTCTTCATCTGTACTCTGGTCGCGTGTAAATGATTTTGAAATTACTTTTCCTTTTGGCCAAAATTTAAATGCGAAATACAAAGCATCTTTGGATTGTTTGATGTATACTATTGCGCTGTCGTAATATTTATCGTTTGATTTTGGAACGGTAATATAAAAATTTGTGAATACACGTGCGTCCTTCCATTCATCGTCATCAATTTTTCCATCTATATCGGGCATTTTAGATAATTCAGATGCGGTCTGTGCGGAGATTTTTAAAGCAAGTATACTTGCCAAAATGAAGACAAAAATTCTTAAAAATTTTATCATAACAGACGCCCCGGTTTTATAAAATTTATTAATGAATTAATCCCGGAAAATATTCCTCAATACATCCGTAATATGCAATTCTTGATTAACTGTATATATTTTGATTAGATTTACGAAGAATGCGGAAATTTGTTGCGGGGGTTATATTAAATTTGAAAGAAGAAATTTAAACGCGAAGGGTGCAAAGGAGTAATAGCTAAAATTCGCAATAGAAATTAATATTAACGATAAAATTGATAAGATTAAAAATATTTATCACCTCTCCCTTGCCCCTCTCCTCAAGGAGAGGGGTCAATTGACTTTTTACTTCACGTACTCTACATCCAGAATCACAAACGTTCCTGGTTTTATTTTCGGTCTCGGACGTGGATTTTCTGCTGTCGGTTCAGGAGCCGCATCAAATTCTGCTGAGGGTAAATAAAGATGATGAGTTTTGCTGTTTACCGTAATTGTTCTTGCACCTGTTTGCGTAGAAACATTTTCCAATACGGAAAAATTATCTTTTGCACCTTCGGTAACAACTGTTATTGTCCCGTCTCCGTTTGAACTATAAGCTCTTTTAAGTACATTATCAAATGCAACTCCATCGCATCTGTCACCAATCGGAAGAGTTGTGATTACTTTTCCTGCTATTGCATCCGAGATTACCATCAGTTTATTTCCGCAAACGCTGAACAGATAGTGATTTTCATTATCAATCGCGAGTCCGCTCGGTTCTTCACCCGGAGAAACTGACCAGGTTTTTTCTACTTTCAGGGTTTTGGCATTTATCTGACACAACATACTTTTATCTTCGATATTCACATATATATACCCTTTTCCATCAGTCACGGAAAATTCAGGTTTCCCATCGAGTGGAATGGTTTCAATAACTTTATCTGTTTTCGCATCGATTACAGTTGAATTGGAACCTCTTCCGTTAAATGTAAAAACTCTGTCAGTAAACGGGTCATATAAAATCGCATCGGGATTTGCACCGGTCACAGTTATAATATCCATAGCTTTAAATGTCTGAAGGTCAAACACTGTTATGGTTGTATCCCTTCCGCAGCTAATGAAGCCTTTGTTTAAACTCGTTGCAATTGCTATTCCGTGAACTCCTTTTGTATCAGGAATTGTGCCAAGCACCTGTCCGTTAGATACGTCGACTACCTGCACCATCATGCCATGAGAGACATACAATCTGCCTGTGGCATCATCTACATTGAGATAATCCCAGCCGTTATCCCCTTCGATGTGAAATTTATTTGCAATACGATATTCAGAATTCTGGGCTTTTGTCAGATTACAATTGAAGAAAATAAATGTGATACTGATTAAAATAATTAATTTTTTCATTTTTGTATTTATATAAAATTAAGTGAATTTATGTAAACAGAATCTTAAAATCAATTGTTAATAAAATTTCAATATTATTGAGCTATTATACTAATGCTTTTTGTTTAAAATTATTAGCGGGGAGCAAACATTGAGCCCCTGATGATGTGGATTTTTTCAGAAGAAAATTTTTCAGTTTTCAAAAGAATCTTGAAATTTCCGAATTGTTACATTAATTTAAGCTATTGTTATTTTAAGGAATTCTATTATAAATTAGTTTGTATAAAACATTGAAGTCTCAATTGTAATTTTATATGATTAAACGAAACGAAAATCCTGATAAGTACATATTTGATTTTTTCCGTCCTGCTTCATTATATTTATTTATAATTATTCTTTCATTATTTTCAAATATACCCGTCATTTCCCAGACTACAAATTTAAATTATTATATAGAGCGTGCCACAAAAATCAATCAGACTATCAGTGAGAATCAAAAATTATTAACGACATACAATACGAGAAAAGAGTTGATTAATTCAAGTCTTGGTAAACCAAAAATTTTCAGCACAGTTAATTATCTGTTCGCTCCGACTTTCGGAGAGTATGGATACGACAGCTCAATTACAAATGGTGGTTTATATTCCGCACTTGTAAACCTTGAATTACCATTATTCACAGGCGCTACATCCAGAGCAAAGATGGAAGAAATTATCAATGACCGGAATTCATATAAAAATAACATTATTGTTGCGCAACACGAAATCAATAAAGATGTAACTGAACAATACATCAAAGCTTACCAGGATTATGAGCAAATATCAACTGCGGACGAAACACTCAGGATACTTGACCTTCAGCGTGAAGTGATAAATGCAATGATTAACCGGGGAATCGGGAGATTATCCGATTTGAAATTACTTGACGTAGAGTATCAAACGCAAATTATAAATAAAAGCCAGTTGGAAAATACATTTGAAAAGGATTTGATGGATTTAAATCTGATGTCGGGAATACCCGATACTTCAATCGTGATGCTTGAAAAGCCGGATATAAAACTTTCTGTTGATAAAAATTACAAATCTTATTTTTTACAGTCATATCTACTGGACAGCCTGAGATTGGTTACCGAAAAAAATATAAATGAATCGAACTACAATCCGCAAATAAGTTTTTTTGTTAACGGCGGGTTGAATGCAGTAAGCTATTCGGAGATTTGGAAAAAGGTAGGACTTAGCACGGGAATAAATATGACATTCAGCATTTACGACGGCAACCAAAAGGATATGAATAATTATTTAATAGATATAAGGGGACAAAATATTTTTAGCCAGAAAAAATACTTCTTAAATCAGAATGAAATACGAAAGAAAAATATTCTTAAGGAATTGAGCAAACTTCAGGAATTACTGACCCAGCAGGAAAAGCAGCTTGATAATTATCAGTCATTGCTTGGCATTTACAGGGAGCAGTTTTTATCGGGTGAGGTTTCTTTGATGGATTATATTAACGTATTAAAAAATTATGTTACCTTTAAAAACGATTTAATCGTTAACAGGAATCAACAGTTATCTATTATAAATGAATATAATTACTGGAATTGGTAAGACAATTTTAAATTATAAATTTTAAATTTTAAATTAAGCATTTTGTGTAATCATAAAAATAATTTTTATATAACGATTATAATTTTTCTTTTAACATTTATAATCGGGTGTAGTAAAAAAAATGTTACTGAAGAAGTTAATGTTATTCCGAAAGCGAATGTGGAAGTGACTTCAACCGGTAAAGAAAATCTGAACGATACGATTTTCTTTACTGCAAGTTCATTTTATAATAATAAAACAACTGTGATTGCACCGATTTCGGGTTATTTATCCGAAGTGAATATTACAAACGGTTTGAACATTTCACGCGATAAAAAGATATTTGAAATTTTGACGAAAGAATATAATGCTCTGAAATCTTCAAAAGATATTCTTGATTCTCTGAACCTTGGGAAAAAAGCGGGTAGAATAGAAATCTTTGCTCCTTCATCCGGTCAGGTTTCGGATTTGAATACTTTGCAGGGACAATACGTTCAGGAAGGCTCGGCACTTTGCAATATAATAGATATGGGAAGTTTACTTTTTAAACTTTATGTTCCTCTGCAATATCATGCAGATATTAGTCCGGGAGTATCGTGCACATTGCTTCTTCCTGACGGACAGAAATTTACAGGTTCTGTAAAAAGTTTGTTTGCAAAAACGGAATTGAACAGCCAGACGGAAGTTTATTTCATGAAGCCTTCAACATTATTGAAAATTCCTGAAGGCGTGAACATAAAAGCATATTTTGTCAGGCAAAAAAAATATGATTCGCAGGTTCTTCCGAGAGAAGCAGTGCTATCGAATGAAACATTGGAAGAATACTGGGTGATGAAATTAATAAATGATACAACTGCAATAAAAGTACCCGTTAAAATCGGAACAGCGAACAAAGAAATTATAGAAATCATTTCGCCTAAATTCTCAACCGATGATAAAATTGTGACATCGGGAAATTACGGTTTGCCTGATACGGCTTTTGTAAACATTACGATAGAGCCCGATGAAAAATAGTCAATTCACAGAATCATTTTTTTTAAAATTTAAAACTCCGATAATTTACCTGATAATATTAATTATCGGGATGGGCTTCTATTTTTATTCAAAACTTAATATTTCTCTTTTCCCCGAAATTACTTTTCCGAAAATAAAAATCATAGCCGATAACGGTGAACAACCTGTTGATAAGATGATGATAACCGTTACGAAGCCGCTCGAAGAAGCAATAAAACAAATTCCGAATTTAAAAATCGTTAAAAGTACTACAAGCAGAGGCTCCTGCGAGATATCCGCATTCCTCGACTGGAAAGCAGATATTAATATTGCTCAGCAGCAGCTTGAATCCAGAATAAATCAAATTAAAAATGACCTTCCTTCAACTGTTCAAATCACAATAGAGCAGATGAATCCATCCGTACTTCCTGTTATGGGATTCATACTCGAGAGTAAAGACATGAATCTGATTGAGCTGAAGATGCTTGCTAAGTACACGGTGAAACCGTTTTTATCCCAAATCGAAGGAGTTTCAAAAATCCAGATTCAGGGAGGTAAGGATAAAGAATTTTGGGTTGAACTAAACCCTGATAAAATGCTTGCACTTAGGATAACACCTGCGATGGTAAGAGACGCATTTTCAAAAACAAATTTTATAAATTCAAACGGATTTATTTCAGATTACAGAAGGCTGTACCTGTCTTTAACTGATGCTCAGGTATATGATAAGAGCGATATAGAAAAAATTGTTGTACAGAATGACGGGAAAAGAGTTGTCATCCTGAATGATATTGCAGAAGTGAATGTGAATGAAAAAGTTGAGTTTGTAAATATTAATGTGGATGGACACGAAGGCGTGCTCGTAAACGTTATTAAGCAGCCTAATACAAATTTAATTTTGGTTTCGCAGCAAATAAAAGATAAGTCCAAAGAACTCGAAAAGATTTTGCCAAAAGGAGTATCTTTTAAATTATATTATGACCAGGCGGATTTCGTTAACGACAGTATTAAGAGTGTGAGTGACGCATTGTGGATTGGATTACTGTTTGCCATAATTGTTACGTTTGTTTTTCTGAGGTCTTTCAAAGCAAGCATTACAGTTCTCTTCACTATTCCCGCTACAATAGGTTTGACGATGATTATGCTTTATATATTTGATTATACTTTTAATCTAATGACATTGGGCGCTATCGCTGCTGCGGTGGCATTGATAATAGATGATGCTATTGTTGTTGTCGAACAAATTCATCGTGTCAAACAGGAAATTCCTGACGAAAGAACATCGGAAATAGTAAAGAAATCGGTTCAATATTTATTGCCCGCAATGGTTGGTTCTTCTATGAGTACGATTGTAATTTTTTTACCTTTTTCTTTTATGAGCGGAGTTGCAGGTGCTTATTTCAAAGTGCTTGCGTATACAATGATAATAACGCTTATATGTTCTTATTTTATTACGTGGGTTGGTTTACCTGTAATATACCTTCTTTTTCACAAAAGTGAAGAAATTGAAAATAAAAAAATTCATTTAATAAAAGATAATAAATTTTTAAAATATTTTTTATTACATCCGGTTTTTTCTTTTATATTTGTTTTAGTATTAATTTTAAGCTCTATCATTATTATACCCCGCTTAACTTCGGGTTTTTTACCGCAAATGGATGAAGGAACAATTGTTCTTGATTTTTCAAGTCCGCCCGGAACATCGCTCGATGAAACGAATGAAATATTAAAAAAAGTTGATAAGATAGTTACATCTACTTCTGAAGTTACTCATTATTCAAGACGTATAGGAACACAGCTTGGATTTTTTATAACAGAACCAAACCGCGGAGATTATTTAATTCAACTGAAAAAGGACAGAACTAAAACTACTGAAGAAGTAATCGATGATATACGACAAAATATTGAAAGTGTCCAACTGCCTTTGATTGTTGACTTCGGGCAGGTTATAAACGATATGCTCGGAGATTTAATGAGCTCTGTTCAACCAATTGAAATAAAAATCTTCGGAGATAAACCCGATTTATTAAAAAAATATTCCGAACAGGTTGCGGGTATCATTGAGAAAGTCGACGGGACTGCTGATGTATTCAACGGAATTACAATTGCGGGTCCGACAATTGAATACAAGCCTGTAGAAGAAATGATTTCAAGATTCAACCTGAACCCTGATGATATTCATTTCCAGATTCGAAATTTATTGGAAGGAAATGTAATCGGGAATATTTTAGAAAAGGAAAAATTAACCGATATAAGATTATTTTCAACTAACCAACAAAATAAAAGTATAAATGAAATATTAAATTCTTTTATTTATTTACCAGACGGGACAACTATGCAATTAAGGGATTTGGTTAAAGTGAACATCAAAACAGGAGTCGCTGAAATAGACAGGGAAAATTTGAAGGCATTGGTAATGGTAACAGGAAGATTAAACAAAAGGGATTTAGGAAGTATAATGCGTGATGTAAAATCACAAATTGATACAAAGGTTTCTCTTCCGCAAGGTTTTACAATTATGTATGGCGGTGAATACGCAGAGCAGCAGCAATCTTTCAATGAATTACTAACAATATTAATTACCGCTTGTCTACTCGTATTATCGGTATTACTTATTTTATTCAGAGACGTAAAAGGAAGCGTAATTATTTTATTAATTTCACTCTGCGGATTATCCGGAAGTTTTATCGCTTTATATATTACCGACATTCCTTTAAATGTAGGAAGTTACACAGGAGTTATAATGATAGTCGGAATAATCGCCGAGAATGCAGCGTTTACGTTCCATCAGTTTAAAATATTCCTGAATGATTATTCCGCCGGCGATGCGATATTAAAAGCTATTTCCATAAGATTACGACCGAATCTTATGACAGCATTAGGTGCAATCATAGCTCTTATGCCCCTTTCGCTTGCTTTAGGAACGGGTGCTCAGCTGCATCAGCCTTTAGCAATAGCTGTTTCAGGAGGATTTATTGTAGGCTTACCAATATTAATTTTCGTCTTCCCGGCTATTTTAAATATAGCATATCGGAATTACAAATAATTTTCTCTTGATATTTAAAACCATTCTTTTTATATTTCGTTATATATCGAAATGAATAATCTAATAAATCAGGAAAAAATATTCAAAGCCGTATCGGATAAAAACCGCATACGCATTATAAAAATGCTTCAGAACAAACCTCTGTGCGTTTGTGAAATTACAGAAATATTAAAATTAGCTGCTTCCACAGTATCAAAACATCTGAGTATATTATGCGACGCAGGGCTTGTAATTGGCGAAAAAGACGGGAAATGGATAAATTATAAATTGAGCCTGAACGCAAATGACAATAATAATTCTGCCTTCTCCATGTACCTTCAATTTATTTTACAGGACGATGATACAATATTAAAAGACAGGCAAAAAATTGCAAAGGTGGACAGGAATATTATTTGCTGCAAGTAATGTTACTTCGATAAAAAGGAATTTGTTTTAAATTTTTTAAATTTACAATTTTAAATTATGTTAACCATCAAAGTTTTAGGTCCGGGATGCTGCAGATGCAACGACCTTGAAATGTTGTGTATGAACGTGCTTGCAGAAAACGACATCGATGCAGATTTGCAGAAAATTACCGATATGAAAGAAATCGCAGCGCACGGAATTATGAGCACACCTGCATTAATTATTAATGATAAAGTAATGGTAAGCGGGAAACTTCCGACGAAAGCTACACTACTGCACTGGATTAATGAAAACAATAAATGAATAAATCAAAACTAAAACCGTTTATACCGGTTTTCTTAATACCTGTTTGGATATTAATTTATCTATATCTTGAAAATATTACAAACTTTTTAGTATTTGATTTATTCAGACTGAACAAAGATTCTCAGTTGACAGAATCATTCAGATTTTTTATTTATGAAGTTCCGAAAGTGCTTTTATTATTAACGCTTATTGTTTTTGTAGTCGGAATTATACGTTCATTTTTTTCTGCAGAGAAAACAAGAAATGCACTCGAAGGGAAACCATTATTTGCGGGTAATATACTTGCAAGTATGCTCGGAATAGTTACTCCTTTTTGTTCGTGTTCTGCTGTCCCGTTGTTTATAGGTTTCGTCGAAGCAGGCATTCCGCTTGGAGTAACATTTTCATTTCTAATTGCTGCACCAATGATAAACGAAATTGCCGTAATATTGCTTTTGGGATTGTTCGGCTGGCAAACTGCACTTATTTATATTTCAACAGGTTTGATAATCGCAATTACTGTCGGTTATGTAATCGGTAAACTAAAACTCGAAAGATATGTTGAGAACTGGGTTTATGAAATTAAATCAGCTGAAAGAAATGAGGCAGAAGGAAAAATTAAATTTTCCGAAAGAATTGAATTCGGAATGACTTCAGTAAAAGATATTGTTTCAAAAGTCTGGATATATATATTAATTGGAATTGCAGTTGGTGCGGGTGTTCACGTATATGTCCCTGAAAATTTCATGGCAAGTATAATGGGTAAAGGAGCCTGGTGGTCAGTTCCTGTTTCTGTTTTAATTGGCATCCCTTTATATTCAAATGCAGCAGGAATTATTCCCGTCGTTCAGGCATTGCTGGAAAAAGGTGCGTCACTTGGAACTTCGCTTGCTTTTATGATGTCTGTTATCGGTCTCTCTTTACCTGAGGCGATAATTTTGAAAAAAGTTCTTAAGTTACCTTTGATATTTATTTTCTTTGGTGTCGTTGGCTTTGGTATAATAATGGTAGGTTATATTTTTAATATTATTTATTAAATCAATTTTTTCATGAAACAAATATACTTTTTATTATTATTTTTACTATTATCTGTTTTAATTTCCTGCAATAAAAACAAAGATGAAATTAAAAATGATAATACAAAATACATCGCATATTATTTTCATCCTACCGCAAGATGCGAAGGATGTATGAATATGGAAGCATACCTGAAAGAAATAATAGACAAAAAATATGCTAAAGAAGGAATTACTTTTATTGGTTTAAATATCGAAGATACAGAGAACGAGCATTTCAGAAAAGATTTTGACTTAAAATACAGTTCCGTGATATTAGTAAAAGTAGAAGGTGACAAGAATACAAAATGGAAAAATCTCGATTCTGTCTGGTCTTATACAGAAAACAAACAAAAATTTTTCGAATATTCCGAAAAGGAAATTAATAATTTTATTAAACAATAAAAATTAATGAATATAAAAATTTTAGGTGTAGGTTGTTCAAGATGCAGAAATCTTGAAAGCACGGTAAAAGAAATTATAGCAAAGAACGATATTCCGGCAGAAGTGGAAAAAGTGACAGATATTCAGGAAATGATAAAATATGGGATACTTTCCACTCCGGGTCTTGTAATCAACGAGAAATTAAAATCTAGCGGAATAATTCCTAAGAACGAACAAATATTAAACTGGATTAAAGAGGAAATAAATCAATGAAAAATTTAATTATAATTTTTATTTTACTTTTAACTTCATTTTCCTGTAAAAAAAGCGGAACACAAAATACAGCACAATCAAACACAGGAAGTGATTCTTTAAAATTCACAAAACATAAAATCGAATTTGTTGAACTTGGTTCGGTTAATTGTATTCCTTGCAAAAAGATGCAGCCTGTTATGGCTTCTATCGAAAAAAAATACAGCGGACAAGTAAAAGTCACATTTCACGATGTCTGGAAAGATGATGCGCCTGCAAAAAAATATGGAATTGATTTAATACCAACTCAGGTATTTCTTGATGCAAGCGGCAAAGAATTAATGAGACACGAGGGATTTTTCCCGGAAGAGGAAATAGATAAATTTCTGCAAACACAGGGTGTGAACATATCACAATAAAATGATTGATTCTATATTCAATTTTCTGAGTTCGATGTTAACGGGCAACCCATATACTGCCGTCTTAGCATCTTTTGGATGGGGCATCGTCAGTGTACTGCTCAGCCCGTGTCACCTTTCGAGCATTCCGTTAGTAATCGGATTCATAAGCACTCAGGGAGAGATTTCTTTAAAAAGAACATTTATAATTTCGCTCACATTCGGAACCGGTATATTAATCACAATTGCTTTAATCGGTTTAATCACTGCAATTGCCGGAAGATTAATGGGAGATGTAGGTGCAGTCGGGAATTATATTGTAGCTACTGTTTTTTTTGTTGTTGGTCTTTACCTGCTGGATATTATAAAACTTCCCTGGGATGGTGCAAATGTTAAAACAACTAAACACAAAGGAATTCCCGCAGCATTAATACTCGGTTTATTGTTCGGCATTGGGCTTGGTCCTTGCACTTTTGCATACATGGCACCTGTACTCGGAATTGTTTTTCAGGTTGCAAAAACAAACATTGTGTACTCAGTTATATTACTTCTTGCATTTGGAATCGGACATATTTTGGTAATAGTAGCTGCAGGAACGCTCACCAAGAAAGTACAGCAGTATCTTAACTGGACTGAGAAATCAAAATCTGCATTGTACATCAAACGAATCTGCGGCGTTCTGGTAATTCTCAGCGGAGTGTATATGATTTATAATATATATTAATTTCTATCGAATATATTTATCTTTCCTTATAATATTAAATTTTATTTTTAAATAAATTTCGGAGAATTGTTATGACAGAAATCACAAATGAAATGATGCTCGAAAGGATTTCTAAAACAAAGAATTACACACTTGTCATTTTAAGAGCAGGAAAAAATAAATCTATGGAAGGTGCAGATAAAATAATATGGGAACACGGCAGAAGGAATTTCGTTTTGCGGGAAGAAGGTAAATTGTCTATAGTCTGTCCCATTAATGATGGTTCAGACTGTTCAGGTATTGGGATTTTCAGTACTGACATTGAAGAAACAAAAAAAATTATGGATGAAGACGAGGGCGTTAAACAAGGAATTTTTACTTATGAAATTCACACTTGCAGAAGTTTTCCTGGTGATAAATTACCGTAATTTTAAAGCAGATTATGAATATTTATAAGCAAAGAATATTTAACCAGCGAATATCTAAAACTGATTTTAAAACACCGGCTGAGGTTTTGTCGTGGCTTGGAGCAATACAGGGACAGGATTTCGCAGGTGCAAAATGGTCCATTGGTTTACGTTTGCCCGGAACAACCGAATCAGAAATAGAAAATGCGATGAATAATATGAACATCGTTCGCACCTGGCTGATGAGAGGGACATTACATATTGCATCTGCAAATGATATTCGATGGATATTAGAATTACTAGCACCCAAAATTATCAAAGGAGGCGCCGGACGCTTTCGACAACTTGAACTCGACGAAGCTACATTTAAAAAAAGCAGAAAAATCATTATAAAGATTTTACAAAACAAAAATCACTTAACCCGTAACGAAATCTTTAGCGTCTTAAATAAATCCGGAATATATACAACAGGTCAGCGTGGAATACATATTATATGGAAATTTGCATTGGACGGTCTTATTTGCTTCGGTCCCCTGAAAGGCAGACAACAGACTTTTGTTTTACTCGATGAGTTTTTGCCGGAAACAAAAAAAATAAATCGTGATGATGCATTGGCGGAATTATCAAAAAGATATTTTTTCAGCCGCGGCCCAGCAACAATTCAGGATTTTGTTTGGTGGTCGGGCTTGAAATTGTCTGATGCAAAAATTGGTTTCGATTCGGTTTCATCGAAACTAAATAAAGAGACTATCCATGGTCAAACATATTGGTTCAAAACACTTGATTCAAAATTTATTAATAAAAAATCCGGAATATTTCTTTTACCCGGTTTTGATGAATACCTGCTTGGTTATAAAGATAGGTACGGAACTCTCGAAGAAATGCACGCACAAAAAATATGTCCGGGGAAAAATGGAATTTTTAATCCGACTATTGTTAAAAATGGTCAAATAGTCGGAATATGGAAGCGAACATTTAAGAAAAAAGAAGTGGTCATAACACCCGAACCTTTTCTTCCATTTTCCGAAAAAGAAAATCGATTATTTGGAAAAGCAGCGATTTTTTATGGAAGATATCTTGAAATATCAATGAAAATGAATTGGTAAAAATTATTATTTATTATTTGGTAGTTCCTTTTAAAAATAAAATTTAATATTATTAAGTGTGATCTTTAAAAGTAAAACCTCACCCCTGCCCCTCTCCTGGAAGGAGAGGGGGAACTTAATTTTTAATTTAGTTATATAATATTTAATTAATTATGTACAGAACAAGATTTAAAAAAGATATTGTCGCGGAATTTTTACCTCCGTCGCGTAAACTTAAAAAACAAAAAGTAATTATTATTTGTGACGGAATGCCTTCGATTCCTTCAAAACAATTGTTAATGAAATTTTTATCCAAAAAAGGTTATTGGGTTATTTTTCCCAGATACAGAGGTGCATGGGAAAGTGATGGAGAGTTTCTTGATAAATCCCCGCACGAAGATATTATCGACATCATAGATGAACTTCCAAAAGGGTTAAGAGAAAATACATTTGGAGAAAAATTCTTGTTTAAACCCGATGAGATCTATGTCATAGGTGGAAGTTTTGGTGGAGCGGCATCCATATTGTCTTCGCTCGATTCGCGCGTAAAAAAAGTGATTGCGAATTGCCCCGTTGTTGACTGGTCTATTCTACGCAATTCCGAAAAAACGGAAACATCAAATAAAAGTTACACCGCTTATATACGCGAATCATTCGGACAAGCATATCGTCTTTCCGATAAAAACTGGAAAAAACTTTACAGCGGAAAATTTTATAATCCTGTGTATCATTATAAAGAATTTTGCGCTTCAAAGATTATGATGTTCCATGCGAAAGATGACCCTTACGTTCCCTGGAAATCAGTAAACCTTTTCGCAAAATTAACCGGAGTAAAACTCAAATCTTTAAATCGCGGCGGACATTTGAGCACAAATAAAACTGTCCAAAAATACTGGAAACAAATAAAAATGTTTTTTGAAGAGAAATAGATAGATTTGAATAAAATTTTTTCAAATTTAAATATTATTTTAAACATGAAAAAAATAATTTTGTACAGTTTTCTTTTTACTTATATTTTTTTAAATTTAAATATCATTCAATGCCGGGAAAATCCACAATTCAAAATAGTAAATTATAATATTAACGCTAAATACAAAAGTGAAATAAATACAATTTCCGTTGATGCGAAATTATTGATTAATAATGGTTCAGATGATAAATATTATAATTTTCTGATTAAGTACAAAATTAAATTAAAAATAATTAAGGCAATTCAGAATAATACTGAAATCCCGCTCGAATATCTTTATAGCGATAATGATACAATTAAAATTAAAATGTCCGATAATTTTAGAGATTATACTTATTCGAATATTGAATTTGTGTATGATATTCCTTTAGATTCAAAAATTGATACATCTATGATATTTTTTCAATGGTATCCTTTTATCACGGATAATATATCAGGATGGAAACTAAATTTTGAAACTGCAAATGAATATTTTGTGTTTTCGCCTGCAATATATTCTCAGGATAATTTTCTAAATAAACAACAGGGATTCAGATTCGCAGATGATATATTTTTACGTAACCTGCCGTTAATAATTACTAAAAAAAATTTATATACCGTTAGACCTCTTGAAACAAAAGGAATTAAATTCAGTTATTATTTTTATTCGGGTGATACTTCAGTTCAAAACAAAATAATTTTTGAAATTTCGGAATCTTTTAAATATTTTAATCAATCTATCGGTAAATATAAATACAACTAGTTAAATTTTGTTGAAGTCCCGGATAATTATGTAAATTCTCAACCTTCTTTAATTATGATTGGCTCGATATATATTAAATATTTTGACAGAGGGCTAAATGGCTGGTGTCCTCATGAAATTGCACATCAGTGGTTTGGCTCGGGTGCTTTCGCGGATTACGGAAAGAAAGGAAATTCCTGCGTTTTCGAGCCTCTTGCAGAATACTTGAAACTTATGTTTTTAAATTATAATTCGGTAATGAATATTTTCAGAAAGAATTACAAGATTTCAAATCCGAATACGATTCAACTATAAAAAATACGAATAAAGATATTCCCATCATTAACGCGGGCGCGATGAGAGTTGTTTATTTAAAAGGTCCTTTGATTTATCATTGCATCAGAATAATGCTTGGTGAAGAGAACTGGATAAATTTTCTTATTTCGGTTTACAATGATTTCGAAAATTCCTTTTTTACTTATACAGACCTGAGAAATTATTTAATTAAATTTGATTCGACAGGAAAGTGTACGGAATTTCTTGATAAGTGGATGACAGAATTAGGTTTGCCGGATGAAATCTTAAATTAAAATTAAATATCAAATTATTAAATCAGTATAATCCGAAAGATTTAATTTGTAATTTTCTATTACTTGTTCTACAAGATTATCACGGATTATTAAAATTAAATTTGATTGATTGGTATTAAATAGATTTATTATTTTACTTACAGCCGGTTCAAGACCATCCGAATTTAATTCGAGAAATCCGATTTCATCTATTATTAGCCAATTGGGATTTGATTCAAACGCATCAAGAAGCTCATTCTGCGCCCATTCAAAAATATTTTTCGCAAATTTGTAATTTCCGATTTCAATAATATTCTTTTCCTTTTTGTTTTCATCAGCTTCAAGCAAATGCGATTCACCGGATTTAATACGGACTAAATATCTTTTTGAATCAATCACGGGAGCAAAGATGCCATCAATGCTCTTTTGTAATTTAGCCCATTTCATAATTTTTGTAGTTTTTCCGGAATGAACTTTTCCGCTGTAAATATATATTTTAGCTTTCTCCGAACTCATAAGTTAGTAATATTGAAATTGTTAATACAATAAAATTTGATAATCTTCTTAAACCGGAAAATTCTTTTGCTTTCTTCCATGCATATTTTACAATTGCTCTGAGCGTGGGAAGTATTTTTATTATGCTATCTACATCTTTTGTGTATTTATTTTCCTTAATGAATTTCTTCCTGAATAATTTGGAAATTAAAGGAGTAATAAATTTTATCCATATTATCATTATCAAGACTGACCTGACAATCATAAATAAAACAGAATCAGAATTAAAATATCCTTCTCCTTTATAAACATAAGATAAAATCAACAAAATTATTGAAAATGCAAATAATATTTTCGATAATTTTAATCTAAATCCTTTTCGTTTAATTTTTTTATTTAGTACGGTATCATTATTAACATTTGAAATTATTTTGTTTATATCTTCGATATCAAATTCAGAACTCGAAATTTTATTTTTTATTCTATATTCCAACCGGGCACCATAAATTCCGGCAAGAAGACCTGCTATCAAATGAATTCCAATGTATAAAAAAATAATCCAGTAGCTGATGCTTATATATCCGGTATAATCTTTTAGACCGAAAACTTCTTTAATGACAAAAGTCGAGAACTGATCGATGGAATTCCATAAATTATTTCCGAAAACAATTGTAAGAAAAATTATTTTTTGCAGAGATGAAAAAATAGCAGTGATTACTCCGAGAAACACAGAAGAAAACATTTTATATCCCCTGTTCCAAAAAATTATTTCTCCAAGCAAACCCTGTATTAAAACCGCAAGGTGTGCTGTGAAAGGCGTATGAGGACTGACTAAGGCTTTAATAATAATTGTTATCAGGCAGGCTCTCATAATAATTCCGTGTGAGGTTGAAAAAGATGCAAGCAAAATTATGATTATCACCGCGACATTTCCAACAATAAGCCCGGTAAACGGAATTCTGAAGGCGTGTAAAATCCCGCCAAGGAACGCTTCGCTCAATGCCCATAATGCGGTAAGCCGGTAAATTTTATCTGCTCTGAAATTAGTAGATTCTTCCTGTATTAACATAAAATTATTTTATAAATGAGCCTCGATGCCTAAATTAATATTCCTTCCCTGCATTGGAAATCCATATTCAACTTCATAATATTTATCTGTTAAATTATTTACTCTGAGAATCAAATCATAATTATTAAAAATATTCTGACTTAACCTTATATTGAAAATTGTAAAATCGGCAAGACTCTTCCATGCTTTTGTATCACCGTCTATTCCGTATCTTTTACCCGTATAATAAGTTTCCAGTCGCCAGCCGAAGCCAAAAATATAATTTTTATTTAATACAATATTTGCAGAATGTTCGGGTCTGTATTCAAGTTTATCCGATGATGTGTCGGAATTATTTTCGGAATATAAATAAGTGTAATTAATATTTATATCCGCGTACTTAATTGATTTTTTATAACTAAATTCAACTCCGCTCAAGGTAACATCCCCCGCATTTTGATATTGGTATTTATTATTTCCGAGCGGAACATTTAATATCATATTATGAATTTTCGATAGATATAATGCTAAATTTATGATTCCGATTTTAGTATCATTAAATTTAATTCCTGTTTCGGAATTTAAGCTATGCTCTTCCGATAATCCCGGATTTGCAATATTACTTCCTAAAAGATCGGAAAAAAGTTCTTTTAAAGTAGGAAATCTGCTGCTTTCCGATACGTGTGCGTAAATATATATTTTATCATTCAAATTTTTCCCAATTCCGAAATGACCGTTAAATACATGTATTCCGCTTCTTAATGGCGAACCATTTGCTTCAACTATGTTGAGGTAATTGTAGTTCAGAGCGAGAATAAAATCGGTTTTAAGCAAATTAAAGTTTTTTTCAATACCCGCGTTGTAATTATCAGCTACAAATTTTTTAAAAGGTTGGTTATAATTCGGCTGTTCATAATGTGTATCTCTTTTAAATAGTAAAGCGATTTTTGCTGAAAATATTTTATTAAAATTTATATCGGGAATTAATGAAACACCTGATGTGTAATCATCATAAGTGGATGAAAATGCATAGGGTTTTAACTGTGGGGAATAACTATTATCATCATACGAATTTAAAATATTAAAATCATTAACGGTGTATATGTTCCCTCTTAATTTAACAGCATTATTGATTTTGAAAACAGAAATCAGGTTCATCATTGTATTGTTCCATGTCGTATATTTCCAGTACCTCGGAGATATAGTATAAATATTAATCGGAACATCTTTCATATTATAATTTTTTCCTAAACTGAGAGAAACTTCATTATTATCATTTAAATTCAAACCTGTTTTAGCAAAAAAACCTCTTTGCAGATAACTGCTGTTATTTCTTTTTTCACCATCTTCATTTTTTGTTATCGCAAAATTTGAAGGGAGATTAAATCCATCGGATTTATCATAATTCCCTGAAACCAGCCAGTATAAAGATTTTACCCGCCCAGTGTTTTTGACAGATGCACCATAAGTATTTCCGAAATTCATTTTCAAATCCGTATTTAATTTGCTCAAAGGTTCATCCGATATTATATTTACCGAGCCGCCGAGTGTATTTGCACCGTACAAAACCGAAGACATGCTTTTCGATACAACTATTTTTCCAACCGAAGACGAATTTATTTGTGAAAGGTCTATATTGCCGTCATAAGAAATATAAAAAGGAACGCCATCATAAAAAACTGCAATCTGCCTCTGATCGAATCCTCTAAGTTTTAAAAGCGCTTCATTCCTTCCGTTTTGCTCGAGAAAAATTCCCGGTAAAGATCTCAACGATTCATTAACGGAAAATTTATCATTTACATCGATACTCTTTTTATCGATTTCATTTGTACTTGTTGTTTTAATTATTGCTTCATCGGAAGCCGTTACAACAATCTCACCTAAATAATAAGTTTTAGTCGAATCTTTTTCCTGTGGAAAAATACTTATTGAAATTAAGAGAAGAATAACTGTAAAAATATTTTTCATGGTTTATTATAAAAAATTAGCCCCGCTTTGCAAAAATAAACGGGGCTAATAATATTATACTCCTTTGCAAAGCGGCAGGCATAAATGTTTTCAGATATACCCTATCGGTTAAATCTCCTTATCGTATCGACTTAGGAAAAGTAACTCGGAGACTTATTAAATTAATATCTTATTTAAGGATATTCAATAACATAAAAATAACATTGGTAAAAAATAATCAATTAATTTCTATTCTTAAAATCGCTATATCAGTAAAATAATATTTTATCTGAATCAAATTTATTATCGGGAAATAATAATTATATTTTGAGATTAATTATTTTAAATGTAAATAAAGTCTGTTTTATTTTGTTTTAAAATAAAATGTATAACTGTGTGCGTTGAAGGAATTTAAATTAGAATGGTCAGGATTTAATAAATCATCAAGACTATAATAAGAAGGAGATATGGATTCTACAAACCATCGAAAATTGTTTTTAGAAATATCAGTGTTATGAATTTTATTAATCCATTTTAAATCAAAACTTTTTTGCGTTGTATAATAGTAATAGTTAAAACTTGAAACCGAATCTAACATCACAACATCAAAAACACCGTTATATACACCGATAAAACTAAACATTGTATTAATATCTACACCACCGTAATTGTTAGGCGGATAAGTTAATGCCGGCGGAGCTTCAACATCTAAATGCAATCCATATATTCCATTAGGTACTAAAAATTGTTGCTGATAAGGACCTACGAAATTGGTAGAATCTGAGAAACCATTTATGCAAAATAATGTAGAAAAATTCAAAGGTAAACCTGCAGGAATTTTGAAATCTATATATGCTCCATAAACCTGATTAAATGCCATATTGCCGGAAATATTTTGATAAATATTTTTTCCAAAATTTAAATAGAAAGATTTATCTTCATATGCATATTTTTGATACATATTTATATTGACATTTATTAAACCGGGTTTTAATGTTAAATCTGAAGCAAGAAAATTTACAGTAATATTCCCCCCGGGGGAAATAGTTATATTATCTTTAAATCCAAATTTATCATACGAAATTATTTGATTGTAGTTATTTTTTGAATACATCAAAATAATGAGTTTTCCTGTAACGGGATTATCATCTTTCAAATTCAGATTAAAAGTCAAATTATGCCCGGTAATATCAGCATAATAATTAAAATCATTCGTATCAGTAAAAATCAATTTTCCAAATGAGATGGGAATACTTTCAGGGAGATTAACGTTCATAACACATACGCGAGGATGTAATGAAGGATTAACAATATTTATTTCGGGATTTTGTATTGTCAAGCCCTGGAAAAAGTAACCGAATTTATTTAAAGAATCCAATACAATTAAATCATAAGGAGCAAATGCGTTTTCAATTACGAAACTTCCATCATAGGAAGTTTGAGACACTTGTTCACCAATCTTTACTTTTACATTTGGTAATGCCTGGTGATAATCGTTATATACCTTACCCTTAACGGTCTGTTGAACTTCTGTTATATTGACGGAATTATTATTACAACCGGAACAATAAATAATTAAAATTATGAATACAGTACAAATCCGGTACATAAATAATTCCTGAATTATGTTTTTAAAAGTGAATAAATATACTTATAAAATATTAATGTTTAGTACTAAAATAAGATACCATACTGTAATTATCACAGTTATTAAGATTATTGAAATCAGGATTTAAATAATCATCCAAGTTATAATTTGGTAAAGTCAGACATTCTGCCTGCCACAAAAAATTTCTGTTTGATAAATCTATGTTATGAATTTTTTTTAACCATTTTAAATCAAAACTTTTTTGTGATGTAAAATAATAATAAACAAAACGGTCTATAGAATCGCATAACATTACATTATATGCGCCGACGTATTGGGTAGAATTAATGTTAAAAATTGTATTTTCATCAACGCCTGCTGCATGATCATTTGGGTTAGATAAAAGCGGCGGGCTTTCTACCTGCAAATAATACCTTGATGCCCCTTCAGGAACAATAAATTGTCTTGAAACAGTTCCTACCTGAGTGGAGACAATATCAGTACCTGACACATAAAATAAAGTGGAATATTTAAGTGGTACATTTTTAGGAATGTAAAAGCAATAATAAGGGTCATTAAACGTATCGAATATCATATCACCGGAGAAATTCTGGTAAGATTTTTTGCCGAAAATAATATAGAAATATCTGTTCGTAGGCATACTCAAGTAACTTGTAGTACCGTCAACATAAATTTGTCCGGGGTTCAAAGTTAAATCTGAAGCAAGAAAATTTATATTCAAACTGATACCTTCAGAAATAGTAATATTATCTTTTAGTCCGAATCTATCGTATGAAACAATGTGTTTGCTTGCATCTCTGGTATATAGCAATGCAATCAATTTGCCTCTAATTGGTTTACCATCCGGTAAATTCAGGTTGAATATATTATTATTGCCGGTGATTTCCATATATTCGTTTATCATATTCGTATCAGTGAAAATCAATTTTCCGGATGAGACTTTAATAATTGAAGGAATACTGACATTTAATTTGCATTTACGGGGATAAAATGAAGTACTAATAACATTAATTTCCGGATTTGCTAAGGTTAACCCTTTAAAGAAGTAACCGGAATTTTTTAATGAATCGAATAAAATTAAATCATATGGCGTATTTACATTATTTAGAATGAAATTTCCGTCAGAGGATGTCACAGTTGATTGCTCATCAATTTTAACAATTAAATTTGGAATAGATTCATGCAATTGATTATGGACTTTTCCATTTATGGTTTGTTGTGCTTCGGGTATTATGACGGATTCTTTGTTGCAACTTAGAAGAGAAATGAAAAGAATCATCAGAATTGTATTATAAATATACTTTTTCATAATTAAATCTGATTTTAATTAAAAAAAAATAACTATCTCTTTATTTTAATAACAGCAAAGAACAAATACGAATAATTTAGAATAAAATAGACTCTGTTATTATAATTTAGAATTAATAATTATTCTTTGCAAGTCCGATGGTTATTCTATAATTATGACAAATATACGCTAAAAATGCATTATTTAAACATTGTGGGATATTATCGAAAAAAAAGAATATTAAAAGAATTGAAAGAAATTATTAAATTATTTATATTGAATATTGTTAACAAACGGAGTCGTAGTTCAGTTTGGTTAGAACGCCTGACTGTCACTCAGGAGGTCGCGAGTTCGAGTCTCGTCGATTCCGCTAAAAAAATAAGGCACTTAGTAAATATTCTGAGTGCCTTTTATTTTTTTGGCTACGTTTTGGCTACGATTATTAAATTAATAAAAATAATTTCTTTATTAAAAAGTCTAAAATCAAATTTACGATTCAAATAAATAAGAAATTTTACTAAAGTCTTGAAACAAAAAAATTGAATAGTTTATCGCATATATCGGATGATGATTTTATTAGGGAAGAAGTTGCCATTTTTTGTGGAGCCGGAATTTCTAAGAATTCTGGATTACCATTAGCAAACGAGCTTAAGGAATTCATTCTAGAAAAATTATTTTCAAGTTTATCCTATGAAGAAAAAGAGATGTTTCATCATTTACCCTTTGAAAGTTTTATGGAGGTGGTTTCTGAGAACTCTAATGAGAAAATTTGGGATATTTTTAAACTAGGTCAACCAAATTCAAATCATATCCTTATAGCTAAATTAGCTTCAAAAGGGTATTTAAAAACAGTATACACAACTAACTTTGACTGTTTAATTGAAAAGGCATTCAAGAATGAAGGATTAGTGGAAAATATTTCTTTTATTAGATATTATGATGAGAAAGGTCTTGCCAATATTAATTATTTGGATTTAGAGGATAAAATTACACTTTTTAAATTGCATGGTACCATAGATCACTTAGAATCATTAAGGGCTACCCTAAAAAAAGTAGCACTAAAGAGAGTTAATGAGAAATGGTATGATTCAATAAAATACTTAGTCAGAGACGGTAAGCATAAAAAAATACTTATTTTAGGGTATAGTTGCTCTGATATGTTCGATATAACTCCTCAAATAGAAAATTTGGCTGAGAAATCTAATAAAGAAATTGTATTTGTAAATCATGCTGCATCCTACTCGGTTGAAAATATAAATACTCAATCCTTTAACGATCCTTTTAGGAAATATCATGGAATAAAGATACATTGTAATACTAATAAATACATTGAAAGTCTTTGGAAACAAACAAATTTAGGAAACTACATTAGAATTATTAATGATGAGCAATGGTCTGACGTCGTAAGCCGTTGGTTACTAGATCTAAAAAGTCGGGAATATACCTTGTCTTTAATATCAGGAAGATTGTTCCATATTATATCAGAATTTGAAAAAGCACAGACATATTATTATAAATCGATTGAAATAGCAAACAAGGAAGAAGATAAGTATTGTGAAATACTTGGTTATTCCAATTTAGGGTTATTGTTTTTAGACCAAGGAGACTTTTACAATGCAAATAGATATCACCTCAAAGCTTTAAGAATGTCTAAGAAGGATAGACATGCTCACGCAATAAGTTTACTAAATGTTGGGGTAGCCCAGATGTGGTTAGGTAATAAAAAGAAGGCAATTATATATTTTAATAAATCCCTTAATATAATTCGTGAAAATGGATTTACAGGGGAGGAATGCATATGTAACTTAAATCTTGGCTTTATGTCAATGCAATTTGGGAATTTCAAAAGAGCTATTAAATATCTCGAATCAGCATCTTCTATTGCAAGTAACCAAGGTGAAATTAAAAATCAGGCTTTGTGTTATTTTAACTTGGGTGAAGTTTATTCGAGATTAGGTGATAAGCAAAAAGAATTGGAGTTTAGGAATAAATGTATAGAAACAGCAACACTTATTTGTGATAGAAGCCTAATCTCAGAAAACCACATTGGATTTGGAAATTATTACGCAGATATAGGATACATTGATATTGCTTTTAAACACTTTGAAACTGCTTATCAAATTGCAATAGAAACAAAAAACAGGGTAGTGGAATCACAATATTATATCAATACAGGCCTTCTTAATGCAAAAATAGGAAATGTTGATAAAGCTATTGATTTACTAAATATTTATTTAGACAATTTCAATGGCGTGTATTATGATGGACTGTGTTATTTAAACTTGGGATTTTGTTACATACTTAAGAAAGATTTTACAAAAGCTGAGGATTGTTTTGAAAAATCGATTGAATATTCAATAAAATGTGGCGATAAAAAAATACAGTATTATTCATATTTAGATATATCATATCTATACTTAGTAACTGAAGAATTTGATAAATCTCTAGGCTTTCTTAATAAGAGTTTAGCTATAGCGAAACAATCTAGAAATTTATTGTGGTTAGCTACTATTTATGAAAGGATTGGGATATATTATTCTATTTTGGGAAATAGGATTAGTTCCTTAAAAAATTATTTACATGTTGAGAAAATCCTTTTAAAAAAGAATTCATTTGATGAGCTAGAAAAAATATGCGGTACCATCTTTTTAATTTATGAAGAACTTGGAGATATTGACAACTCAAAAAAATATATAAAAAAGATTGAATATTATCAACATTTAATAAAAAAGAACTAATTAGTTAGTTATTATGATTCTAAAAAAAATTCATTTATAAATAAAAAGACAGATAGTTTTAAACAATCCGTCTTTTATTTTTTTTGAAAATATAATGGGTTAAGGTATTAACTGCAAATACCCTTGTGTCGTTTTTATTTGTGAATGACCTAATAACATCATGATCTCAAATAAAGGCTTTCCCTGTTTGGATAATAGACTGGCATATCTATGACGTAGGTTATGCCAGTTCCAAGGTCTTTGTTTAAGCAGACTTACTTTTCTTGATAAGAACTTTGGTTTTTCAACCCACTGACTAAAAAGTTTTTCGTCATGTTTAAGTCTAATATCTTTTAGACATAAAGGTCTTGGTATTTTTCTTGGTACTACATTAGAGTCTTTACTTTTACTTGTATAAAGTACAACATAATCATCAAATAAATCAGATCCTTTAAACCTTAAAGCTTCTGAAATGCGCGCTCCGGTTTCTTTGACAAAATCAATTAAAAGGTTTTGTTGATGGTTACAAGTAAGTTGAATATTTTTAATATCCTTATCTCTTGGAATGTACTTTAGTTTTTTATTTACTGAATAAAGTTTAACTCCTTTACATGGATTTTTAATAGATAAATCATATTGATCAATAACATGATTAAAAAGTGCTTTGTACACGGCAATCATTGTATTTACAACATAGTTATCTTTTCCGATTGTTTTTTGCTTTTGAGAAGTGTTTAAAAGAACTTTTTCAATATCAGCCCGTTTTATGTTTTCTATAGGTACATTACCAATTGAATCTAACAAAACCTTATAATACCGTTTATTATCCTTATAATACTCTATACTCTTTTTTACTTGAACATAATCAAGTCGTAGGTTAATAGCCTCTAATAGGCTTAAAATTGGCTTCTCAGAGGGGTTTTGAGCTAATTCGGAGAGTTCTTTGTATTTATTGTTTTCAGCCTTTTTAGCCTCAATTTTGGACGAATAGACTGCCTTAGAAAAATATGTTTCTCCATTAATATCAAATTTATACCACCAGCGATTACCCTTTTTAAGTTTTCTTGGATATTGAGCCAAAATATCCTCCTTTCTAATTTGTGTTTATTTTTTAATTTGAATGAATTAAATTTTAATGAGGTAAAAATGAAGTGTCTATTTTTAATGGTTTGTTGGGATTTTGAGACAATGATAAATTAAAGGTGCGTAGGGTAACTATAGGAGTAATCTTATGGCAACCCGTTATCTTTCTGTCAAGGAAGTAGCAGCTCTCCTTAATATTTCTATCAAAACCGTCTATAAAAAGCTGGGTATTATACCAGGTTATTTTAATCTCGGCGGTATGCATTTCTTTGATGAGGAAGAACTACTGAATGGTCTCAAGCTGTTAGCAACAAGACCTAACAAGACAGCTTCACAATTTCACCAAACCCGTGACAAGCACGGGTTGATGAAATAATTAAGAGCCCTGCCCTTTAATATTGGGGCGGGCTTTTTTGTTTATCATCTCTTTCCGCCACAATATCTACGATGAGTGCTAGAACATTTAGGGTGGTGTCTACTTTTAGACTTATGGCTGTTAGATTTTCCGAATAGCATCATTTTGCCCTGTCTTTTGAATTCTCTTCCGAATCCACTACCTTGGCTCTTGAATTCATTGAACCATTTTCCCATTTGAGTAATCCTTTCTTTTAATTTTTTAAGGTTACTCAAAATTAGTTATAGTGTTTTCAAAGTACATTAAACCCGATTGGAAGTAAGAGGAAAAGAAAGGATTATCTTCTTTAAATTCCCCAGTAGAAAAATAAAGCCCGAAATCATTGCGTAATTTCGAGCTTTTAATTGAACAAAAAAGAGCTACTATTAGTATAGCACACTCCGCTTATAATAAAAAATACTAATGCGCCAATATGAATTTTTTGCTAAAATAAAATAAAAAACACCTATGCAACTTGAGGAAGAGTTTAATCAAAAAGTTTGGAGCGTACTTCAAAAGATAAAAAGATATTGTACTTTGAATGATGCTAATTATCCTATCCATTATGAAATCTATTTGTTTCCAATAAAAAATAATTTTTTATCTTCACAAGAAGAATGTGATATCTTAAAGGACCTTTCGGAATCTAATGTAATAAAAATATATAGTAGACAAATAAAAAGTGACTTTAGAATAGTTGTTTATTTAGAGGTAATACAGCCAAATTTTTATGAGATTTATAGAAAATATAAATTATATCAACAAAATTATTTTGTTCATGAAGAGCAAAAGAATCAAGAAATAGAGAATTTTATTCCAGATAAACAAAATAATTATAATTTGATTTTTCCCAAATATTATTTAAGCCAGGAAATAAAGCGATTTGAAATACTTTTAAAACACTTTCTTAAAGCCGGAGTCCTTAGTTATAAAGACTACCGATATTTAGTAATAATTTTTAATATGTTAAGAAAGTTAATTTCAGAGTCAGTGGGTATGGATAAAAGAAATAAATTCAACAATAAAGAAAATTATAGCAAAAACAGATTACACCATAAGAATAAGAAAATCAGATATAGCGATTTCAAAAAACATATAACAACTATAAAAGAGAAAGAAAATCAAAAAACTCCAATAGAAAAGCAACCCTTGCCAATTACCGGAGAGATAGTTGTATCAGGACTGAATGAAGGCCTTAAAGCTCTTAGAACAAAAGTACCAGAAAAATCAGAACCAAAATTTCCTTACAAAATCCCAGCAGGAACTCATTGGAATAATGTCATAATAAAATTTTTAGATAATGAGAATGTAGAGATTCACGTTAAAAGACTTAAACATATTACTAATTATAAGGAAATGGGAATGATTGGCAAAGGCAAAGTTCCAGAACCCAGTGAACAATGGTTATTTATGAAAGTATTAGCTCAGCGTCTGGGAGAAATTACTATTCGGGACCCTGAAGCAAAAGATAAGTATAAAAAACAAAAACAAGCCTTTACTGAAACATTACGAAATTATTTTTCAATAGATTATGATCCTTTTTACCCTTATCATTCATGTTTAGAAAAAGGTGGTAATTCTTATAAAATAAAATTGCTCCTGATCCCTCCTTTTGAAAAAGATATAAGACCAAATATAATAGAAGAAGAAGCTGACCCACTAGGTATTCAGGAATTTTTAAGTGATACTTTTGGTCGATAAATAAGTACTAGCGAAATTCATTTTAAAATATCATAAATGAAATCCTCTTAATATCAGAGGAATTTTTTTATTTTAAGATAATGAAGTGAAATTCGCCATTAACTATTAGAAGCTTCAATTAACTAATCGATTAGATAAATTAATAAATCTAATTCTAATCATTATGATTATCAAAAAGAAAAATGAGGAGCTCGCTGAGAGCGATAAGTTTATTACTTATGATATTGGTATGGCGGCGGCTTTGTTTACACTTGGCTATGATTTATGGGACGTAGACAAGTTTAATCCAAAGAAAAGTAAATTTATTTTTCGCCGTGATGAACATATCGATAAAATGATTCAAGAATACTGGGACAATAAACTCATATTGCCTGCCCGGTCATTACTTGACAATCAAAAAATGCTAAAAAACCGATTATATTCGGTAATTATTTAACTATTCACAAATGCCTCCTGAAGCTATCTTTAGGGGGCATTTGATTAACTTTAATACTTAATGATAGGATGTGATATAGCCGTAAAGTTCACCATTTTACTTTATATCGGATCCTTGACAAATTAATGAAAAACTGGTTTATTCCGGAAAACTTAATAGATAAGCAATTTCTTACACCTAAAGAACTTAAAGATATTCTTGGTATTTCATTACCAACTATGTATCGTCTTATTGATTCAAGAAAAATACCTGTTTTTAAAATTGGAAATTCATTACGCTTTTTTCGAGATGATATAATTGCATATCTTGAGTCACACCGGATAGACCAGATTAAATAATGATATGGCTATACGAAGAAGGGGAAAAGTCTATTGGATAGACTTTTCTTTTAATGGTTGCAGACACCGCAAACCAAGCCCTGACAGGACTCGTAAAGGAGCTCTTGCTTATGAATTATTCCTTCGGAATAAAATAGCTCACGGCGAGTCCATAAAACAATCATCATTTCAAACAAATCTTACTTTTCAGAAATTAGCTTTACAATGGCTGGAAATATATGTAAGAAACAATAATAAAAGATCAGAATATAAAAACCGTCAATACTTACTTAATGCTACATTAATACCATATTTTGGTTCTAAAAATGTTGAAGAGATAAATACTTACGACATAGAACAATTCAAAAATGACCTTCTGTATAAAAAGAATTTATCTCCAAAAACAATTAATAATTATCTATGTATCTTAAGTCGTTGCCTTAAATCTGCAATGGAATGGGAATTACTTAAACAGATGCCAAAAATTAAACTCCTTAAAGTTCCTCCTCAAAAATTTGATTACTTGTCTGAAGAAGAAACTGAAGATTTACTACAACAAGCCAAAGACACGTCATATGATATGATTCTCCTAGCAGTACGAACCGGATTAAGATTTGGAGAGTTAATTGCTTTAAAATGGGAAGATGTCGATCTTGAAAAAGCTATCCTAACTGTAAGTAGAAATATCTCTCGAGAGATCGAGGGAAGTCCTAAAAATAATAAAATCAGATCGGTTCCACTTTCTTTAAGAGTTGTTCAAATGTTAAAAAATAGAGACCGTTATTCAGTGTATATCTTTCATGATAAAAAAGGACTACCCTTGAAATATACTTGTTGCAGATTGAGGCTTAAGAAATTATGTAAAAAAGCAAACTTAAGATTAATCGGCTGGCATACGCTAAGACATTCATTTGCTTCGCATTTAGCTGCACGTAATAACTCTGTAATAGCAATTAAGGAACTCCTCGGACACTCTGATGTTAAGACTACAATGCGCTATGCTCATCCCAATCTACTCATGTTGCAAAGTGCAATTGAGTCGTTGGAACCAGTACCAGACGCGAGTGTCACAATAGCGTCACATCCTCAAAACGAGGTAAATTAAAAATAAAATGAAATCTATGAAAAGATAAAAATTATTAGGAAAATTGAAAATTTATGAGAACAAAAAATTATAAAAATATTCTCTCTTCAAACCACAACCCGCTGTTCTACCGTTAAACTATAGGCACCATATATCTAATTTATTGTGAATAACAGCTAATATTAGCTGCAAATCTTCAATAATATGTTTCTCATCTATTATCAATAAATATCATCAATATACTAATCTACGGCACAATAACGTCACAATTTTTTGTGATAATATCGATATAAAGTAAAATATTACCATAATAATCTTTTTGTGTAAATACTCTAAGATTTTTTATTGTACACTTTTATTATATTTATGCAATAAAAAATTCCGCGATTAACCAATTTGCATCCTTAAAAATACTTTCAATCATTAAAATATTATTTTATTTTCTTACCGCCGTCAAATTCTAAATCCTTCTGATAATTAAAATTCTTATCCATTACTTTTATATCAAGTGAAATTTTATGAGTTCTACAAAACGGATTATCTTTTATTGCTGTTGATAACTCCTTTATAAGTTCATCGGATTCTTTTTTAATATCAATATGTTTTTCAACTATAGGTTTTAATTTCAATTTTTCATCATCTTTTAAAGCTACATTCTTAAAATCCGCTTTCTCAGTATTCATAAAATCAGACAAAGATTTTTTATTATCAAAGTCTAATAAACTTGTTAAAGATATTTTTGCACCATTCCGATTAAGAAAATCTATAAATGAAAGTAAGTGATTTAATTTCCATTCAAACCTACCATCTACCATATATTTCAAACTGGAATGGGGAATATTAGATTCAACAGCAATTCTATAAGGTGTTATTTTCCAATATTCTCTCAAATACTTCATAATCTTTATAATTCGCCTGTTTAATTTTTCGTTATTTAACATAATATGAATATTTTTTTATTTGAAAAAATGAATTGATACAATTTAATAATATTTTATATCACTTTATATGGTAAAACACTCTTTTGATTTTTACATTTATTCTTATCGTCAAATGTTATAGTATTAAAGAAATAATTTTGGAGGGAATTATGATTGATCCATTATCTTATAGGGGAAGACAACTTTCGCGAAAGTGAATCCTTGGATCTGGAGACCGAGGATTTTTATATATTTTAAAAACGAATAAATAAAAAAAGGTATCCATTTATGATACCTTTCAAGTTCAATAATTTTATTAACCTGTTTTTTAAAACTAATGATAAATTTTTGATTTACTCTGACTCTGAATTTTCCTGATACTTATATCTCTTTTATTAATCTTATTTGTTTCAGTTGTTTTCTTAGATGTTCGGTAAACATATCCATCGCATAATAGATAAGCATAGTCATCTCGAATATAGATTCCGGAAACATTATATGATTGTGGTAATCCCTCATCATATTTTTGCATGGTCACACATTTATCAGATGATTTATAGACGCATCCCGAAATTCCCATATAGTCTCCAGTATAATAACCAAATATTTCATTTAAACTATTGTAAACGAATTTATTAACGTTCGGTAGGTTTGAATTTAAATTTGAGTTAACCTGATTAAATGACTCTCCATCATCGTTTGAGATATAATAATTGCTATTACTTCCTGCAATCATTTCGCCAGTTGGCAATATGACAGAATTTCCCAAATTATTTTTTAAATTATTATCAGTAATAATTTTCAAATTCCAGTTTATTCCATCAGTAGTATAATAGACACTATCACTATAATTTTGAATATATATTTTACCGGATGTGGTTTTATTAACACTGATAATATTATAATTATAAATAGGACTATATGAATTCCAGCTATTTCCTTGGTCGTTTGATTTATAAAACATAAAATGTTCACCAATAATTGGATATATCCATCCAACAATATTTAAATAATAAGCGTTATTTGTAAATGCAACACTACACTCTTGAATTCCATCAAAATTAAAATCCACTAAACTTGTCCAGGTATTTCCATAATCAAAAGACCTGTAGAATTTATTTTCACCGAGAAAATTTCCGTTTCCATCTTGCCATTTACAAGTGAATATAAATAATTTATCATCTGAGGCTTTATATATTCTAGTTGTTGCATTATTGTCTATGCCATCAAACCAATTAAGTCCGAAATTACTTGTTTTCATCATACCAGATTGGTAACTAATAGATGCTCCGGCTTCTGTAGTAGTATATATTGTTAGCTGGGGATTTACAAATAACCCATTGTAAGCATCAAATGCCCGTAAATAATTAGCGTTCTCCTGAATTTTGTACCATAACGATTGACTCAATTGAACGTTCAAGCTAAGTGAATCTTTAAAATTCAAAGAGATATTAGAAGTGTCCGAAGTAAAACCGTTTTTAGAAATAATCATTGAATAATTTCCGGGGATTATTTTGTGTATTTTATATCTTCCAAGAGAATCGGTTGATGTAGAATAACTATTTCCTGTGTTTCGACAATAAATATTTGCCGCTTGAATTGTATTACCTGAAATATCTTTTATCGTACCTGTAATAACAGCTAAAGAATCTTTTGAAACAGGTGGTTCAATTGGAGGTGAAACGGGATTATTTTTTGAACAAGAACAAAAAAAGATTAACGAAGCTAGTATTATGTATATTTTTTTCATTTTATTATTTTTTAATTTTGTTAAAGATTATTTCTATTTTATTAATACCTGACATTAAGGATTATTCATCAAATTTATATAAGCCTGTCGTCGTTCCAAGATATAAAGTTGAAGGAACAATGTTTACTATGCCTAAACATGTTCCATAGATGTTACTTAGAGGATCACTCAGTTTACTAATAACATTACCATCAGTAATTTTATAAATATTACCACTTAAACTCGTTAAATAAATAACTGTACTATTGTTAGTGTTATCAATGGCTTGAGCAAAAACATATCCTTGATTTAGTTTGTTATCTATCTTTAGACTTTCCCAGCTTTCACCGTCATTTTCGCTTCTATAAATATTTTCTTCTAATGTTCCTAAGAATAAAACTGAAGGTTTTCTAAAATTGCAGATAAGGGAATAAATTTGCAGGTTAGTTAACCCTTTGTTTATAGGTACCCATGAAGTACCATAATTTGCAGATTTAAAGACACCGGCGTTTACTGTTCCGGCGTATATGATAGCTTTGCTACCTGAATTATTAATTGCTAAACAAGTAATATGAAAATTATTTAAACCAGCTTTTAAAAAAGTTTTTCCATCATCAAAACTCTTGTATATTCCTTTAGCAGTGCCGACAATAATCGCTTTCGTCTGTGTTTCATCAAGAATTACTGAATTTACATTAATGTTTTTTTCAATTTCGATTTGAAAAAAATTATTTCCTCCGGAATTACTAATTATTATGCCGTCGTTGTAACCAGCGTAGATATTACTTGTATTAAATCTATCAATGGTTATACAGGTAATTGGATTTTGAATTTCATATGCTATATTCCAATTTGTTCCGGCATTACTCGTAGAATAAATTCCTTCATCTTTAATTCCGACAAAGATTATATTCTTATTAACTGGATTTACAGAGATACAATAAACTGATTTTCCTTCAAATCCCGTTAAAGTCCAATCATTTGCATAGGTTATTGCTTGTAGTATTATGCTTATTAAAACTATATAAATAAATTTAATCATTTTTTACACTTTTTAAATTTAAGTCAGGGAATAAGCCATTGCTTATTCCCTAAACTGATTAATAAATTATTTTTGTTTTAAAGAATAATTACCTTCCTTAAAATTAAAATCCATATTGGTTCTTTCTGTAGGATTTCCGGCGGCATCTACGTTTGTTATAAGATCATAGATACTGAGAGTTGCATTACTAAATCCTTTTCCCAAATTGATGTCAAACGGTGCGTAAAGGGTAAGTGATTTACCTGGTAAGATTTTTTGATTTTCATCCCACATTGGTACATTTTGAATGGCGGTTACTAAATCTGCTGGAACAGTTTGTTGATACTGATAATTACTTTTAAAAAACGACAACCAAAGTGTATTAATTTTTTGAACATCCAGTTTTCGCCAATCTTTTCCGGCCACGGTTATACCAACATCACTGCCATTTAGTTTAATTATATGACCGCTGTTATTAGTAATTTTAAGGATAAATGTTACTGGCATAGGGTCTATAAATCCAGCAAGAACGTTACTGGAGGTAAAACTTTTTGGTGTTGGTTGGCTTTCAAGAAAATCTTGAGTAACTATCGGAAATTTTGCAGATAAATCAGCATAGAGCCCTTCATTTGATGCATCAATAGACTGAACATCTACGGTAACACCATTTTTTGTAACGGATTTATCCGCTTCAGAAAGAGGAACTAATATTGCAATTTGTTTATCCGCTGCAGGTTTAGAAGCAGAACAGGAAAACAAATAAAATGATAACACAAAAGCGAAAAAGAGAATTGTAAGTTTTTTCATTGTTTTAAAAATTATAATTTCCGCTAAGCTTAAACGGTGGGGTAATAAAAAAACCAACATGGAAGCTTACCTTACTTGCCTACTACGTCCAACCAGAACGCAAACGTCAAATAAGGAAACCCCACGTTGGTGAGTGTTTCGCTAATCCTGACGTTTATCTTAAACTGGTTGGTTTAGTAGACAGAATAAGCCAATATGGTTATATGTATTTAATATATTTTATGTCATAAAAGAAATTAAAAATTAATTAAGAAATTTTCAAGGGTTAAGTATAATATTTCAAATTTTTTTTAAAAAAAATAGTCCTGTGCATCAGGACTATTTATGATAAATCTCTTTTAGGAGGGATATATTAAATTAATCAACTCTTCGTTGGTTAATTCTTTTAAAGGTTTAGAAAGAACAGGTGCTTTAATAAAACTGTTTGAGTAAAGACGGTTCACAATATTTCCAGGCTCTTTATGAAGTAACAAAATGTAATTAAACTTTATTAATTGTTCTTCCTGCTGGGCTGTCATTGAATTAGCCAGTAGTGAAACTACTTCTTTAATACCTAAAGAAGCCATTCTAAGGGCATCAAAAGGATCTGTGGTTACTATGACTGATTTAGTATCTTCAAGTCTGAAAACATTGTATAAAGGGCGTTTAAAGCCCTTAGGGAAGAACCAGCTTTCGTCCTCTTTCTTATAACCAATATAACCAACCAGTTTACCAGTATGGTCATGAATCTTAAAAGCAATTCTTCCGGTGACAATGCTGCGTTGCTTGACAAAACCAATTTCATATTCCTTGGCAATTTCTTCAGTTATACCTCTCTCTTCAATATAAGAATCCCAGTCCAGTTTCAGTTGAGGTATTTCCCTCTTGGGTTTTATTTCTATTATATCGGATAAAAATTGAGATTTAAGTAATGAAGCTGCTTCCCTTAAATCAATTTGTTTATAATGAGCTAAAAAATTAATAACACTACCTTTTTGAGTTTCATCATTGGTGTTGAAGTAAAGATTTTTTTTAACATTTACAACAATACCATCTTGAGTTTTTAATTCATCACCTTTCTGTGAGTAAGAAATATTAAGATAATTAAAAACATCAATAAACGAGACTTTCTCGCTTATCTCGGCAAAGTTAAGATATTCGTTTGACAAAGTGCTAACTCCTTTCTGTTTTATTTTTAGTATAACATAAAAACAAAAGAATCAGAATCTTTTTATAACATTACAACTTTATTGAAGAATTAAGAGTAAAGTAATTTATCAGAAATAGATAAAAATTCTGATCTCTAGCCATCAATAATTTCATAATCAGCTAAAACGGCTTTATCATCTTTTTTCTTAATAATATCTTTTAATTCTTTATCTAGTTCTCGCCCCAAACGAGAATCTTGATCAAGATTATTGTCAAAATAAATAGAAAGACGATCTTAAAAATCAGTCGGCAAATAATCATAATACTTATCAACATTTTTCAAGAAAATATTATTTTCTCTAACTTTCATTCGTTCTATTTGAATTGCCAAAAGATCTTTCACTGCCTTATTTAAATAAGATTTGCTGTCTTTTATTTTTTCCTTAGAATTTATAGAAATATACTCTTTCATAAATTTTAAATTAGATACTAATTATAATTTAAAATATAAGTATGTACTTACTTAGTATATCATAAAAAAAAACAAAAGGGTCAGTTTAGTACTAACCCCTTTGCAATTTTAATAACAAGTTGCAAATCCGTATAAAAGTTTGTTTTACGACCTGACTCTTATATCAGATCAATGATTACTGAGGTCGTCTCTATACCTTCTCTAACTAAACGGATTACCGTTACCCACTCAATTAGATGGTGTGTCTAACGAGCCGGACGATTGGATATAGATAACAATAATCATTAACAATTGGACTTATGCCCGATTTATTGCCACAACTTATTCAAGCTATTATATCAAAAATAAATCCATTCGTCACCTAAGAAATTAAAATCTTCTTGGGTAGACAAAATTTTAGCTTGTTTTAGCTGAGATTTAGGAATATCAACTGACGGGATTTCGTTAAATTTTGGTGGGTAGGTTTCAATTAAAGTATTATTAGTACCGATTCTCACCCAAGCCTGATACTTAGGAAGATTAAATAATTCTTGTGACTTAATGTTAAAGATTGGTGAAAACCTTCTGGCTTCTGGGAATATTACTCTCTATTCTTGTTAAACAGGTGAAGCTTCTAATGATGACCGAGAGTTAGGAGGACATTTTTCTTACTCATTACTGCAATTTTGTAGCAATTGGGTTAATAATCAAAAAACTGATAATATCTTGGATATCAAAACAGCTTTTGATAATGCTAAAACTTTTTTACAAATTAATTTTACGACTAATCAACATCCGGAAATTTATCTCGTAAATAGATCAGATTGATTTCCATTTGCGATTTTCGAGATACCTATATAAATATTTTATGATTTTAGCTTTTCTAATCAAATGCATTTAAACTTTTTACCATAAGAAATAAAACAAGAGGCTATTTTATAAAGACAGCCTCTTTTTTTAATAATTTTTTTTATTTCACGGTACAAAAGATAAAATGCAGCTATCTACACCCCAAGGGATTTCATAACGACCAAGAATAAACATCCATTTATTTTTGTCCATTCTGATCATATTTGGTAAACGATAACTCCCATTTTTGTCTTTATAAAGGGAAGATTTAATATCGAAAGATACTACACCTTTGCCTATTGGGAACATCCTTTTATTCAATTCCCAACACAAACTTAAACCCTGAGCTCCTACCAATATTAATGATTTTTGCGAATTTAGAAAACGTAAACATTCCTTGGAGTTAAAGTTTTTTGATGATTGAAATAAACGAACTAAATATTCCTTTCCACCTTCTAATTTGTTGCTTACTTTACTAAAATGTTTATCTGTTATTATTTTATCAAATTTGTAAAATTTTTTGGTATTCAAAGTATTTAATTGATGTTCATGCTCATAATACTCTGGTACTCGTACTTTGCATTCACTAAAAAGATGGAAAGTTGAAGTAGGTGAAACTTGATGAAGGTCCTCACTATGGAGGACATCTTTTTTTTCCATAGTGGATTCCTTTCTATTTTATTTTTAAAGATCTTGTTTTTATAATATCATAAACTTATTTTTTTTGCAACAAGCTATTATACTAATAAAACCAACAATTTTATACTGTTAAAAAACTTTTATATAACTGATTTAATTTATGGAACAGAAGAAAACCACATAGTTCGGTCAAATCCTTTTGAATAATCTGGATCGTAAGATAATGGGATTGGATAATATAACCAAGCTAATTTAGAATAGCTCGTAAGAATAGTAAATGCTGTGTAATAAATAAATGGTTTTGGTCCAAACGGACATAATACAATTCTACTTTTTTTATCCTTCGCTGCATTACAATAAGTGGTTATTAATTTTATCAATTCTTCAATGTCATTGTATCTTATTTTTTTAATGCTAAAATCTCTAAGCCCCTTATCAATTTCATGATATAGCCAAGAATTTTGTATATCAGTCACTATTGACAATCTTGAAGGTAATTCCTTTGGAAGCACTTTTATTACCAAACCATTATCTGGTTCAGCTTCGTTTATTGATAGTCGAAGACGATCGCCCTCGTGCCCTAAAATTGCAATAATATTAGTAGACGAATATGATTCTGTAGAATTTAAATCAAGCCTTATATGAAGCGTTGTTATCCATTTTCCTTTCCCCCAAATATTTCTATATGGATTGCCATAAATTTCAGGATTTGAATAAGCTAATACTATTGGAATTGAAAGTTTTTGTTGGCAAATCCAGTAAGCCAAGGCTACTGTATGAATTTTTGTAAAACATGAAAAATCGATTACAATTGCACAACGTTCATTTGATTCCGAAATTTCTTTATATGTTTTTCCTAAAATCCCAAGAAATTCTGAATAACGATAAGGATGAACGCTTAAGAACTGAAATTGATTTTTAATAAGCTCGGTCATCTTTTTCTTGTTTCGAGATCTATTCTCTTCACATTCTTTGCTTGCTGTTAACACGTTAAGATAATCAACAATAAAGGCTTTTGTTATTTGCAAATTGTTGTTAAATAGTGAATCAAGAGAACCTAAGCACCGATCCTCGAAACTTAACGCACCAATCCAAATAATATTTTCAAAATCTTCCTTTAAATTAGAAATTTTAATTTGCATCTTACAGCAGTATTAAAAATTATTTAAATTTTTACTTAATATTTTATCTATATAATTAATACGAATCCGAAATTTTGATAATAAATCATTTTCATTTTTACAATGTTCAGCCTGTGGACATGAAATAAGTAATCCAGGTTTTAAATTTGCTTTATAAAAATCCATAATAAATAAATGTCTTGAAAAAATGGAATGAGATTCTGAATATCCCCTTTTCTTTGAAGCGAATAATCCTCCGGACAGACAACAAAGATAATCATTATTTGAATCATCTAAACAAATAAATAAAGTACCTGCGGATCTTGTACTTTTAATTATCCTTTCAAGATGATTTTCATCTATATTTAATATTTCAAACTCCATGCTTAAATTAACTTGTTTGCTTAAATCATCTATTTTTTTAAATACTTCTTCGTATCTGTTTGTACCTATGACAAAAATATTCTTAAGTTTGGGGGGTGCTTCTAGATTATTACCTTGTGAATCTTTTTTCCATTCCCATTTTGAATCCTGCTCCAAATAAACACTTATTGACGTTAAAAAACGTTCAATCTCATCAGTAGTACTATCAAAAAACTGATTTTGTCTATCCATAATCCATTTAGGAAATCCAGCACTCTTTTGTTTATTTGAAAAACATTGTATAACAGGTTTGTTTGCACTTATAGCTACACCATATTCGACAAATATATCTTTTCTTGGAATGGAAAAATCACACAATACCAAATCAACTCTATTAATTTTATCCATTATAGCTGGTGACCATCTTGGAGAACCTTCTAACTTACCAGTAATAATTTCAACTGATGATTCAAACCGTTTAACAATAACTTGTTCAATAAAACTTTTTTTGTTTTCAGGGTTTGACATCCAGTAAGAAATAAAAATTTGTTTATTTTTTTTAGGCCTTGAAAAACTTGTAGTCCATTTCTTCAAACTATCTCTTGGAATGTCAATGTTTATAGTGTTATTATCAAAGGTGAATTTATGCAAATTAAAGTTACTTTCGTTAACAAATAAAATCGGAGCTATCTCACATGTTGTGGGTATAATTCCAGGTATATATTGTTCATCAGACCCTATAAATAGTATCCCCTGTTTTAAAGCAATTCGGATTAATTGTTCGGGTTGTTTATTCTCGTTAATGTCAAAAAGTTCAGCTTTAGAAAAAGACAATAAAGTTCTTTTTGATGGTGCTGTGCTTGTTTGTTCAGACATTATGAGAGCTCGCCACTCCTTCAACATAGATTTTGGATTTGAGCACCACGCTCTTAATCTATCTTGAACCATACTTTCGTAGCTTAGTCCGATATCATGGATAGCTTTGAATAGCACTTCATCTGGATTTTTATTAGTTTCTTCTCGTATTTTAACATAGTCCTTTATAGTGTTGATTGCCAACCTTAGAGATGGCCACATAATGTTTCCAATGAGAGTTGATCTAGATTCAATTTCTCCTTTATATGGTTCTTTAAGAGGTAATCCTTTAATAAATTCAAGTACAAAAGATTGAGGTATTGTTCCATTTTCACCCTTCCCTAATTTAATTATTTGATATGAATCGTATATTGTGATTCCGTTTGGCATAACTTCAGGTTCAGGAGCTGTTGGACAGGGTCTTGTAGCGAGAACAGAAATAAAATTACCGGAACGACGAAGTAACTCCATTATAGGAGTGAAAAAATTTTGTGATACTTGATCAATTTGATCAACGAGTAAAATTAATAATTTGGATTCCGTCTCTTTTATAACAGTTCCAAGTTCTGAAGCTACTGTAAAGACATTAGGTAAGTTCTTCTTTGTAAATTTATATTCAGTTAGTGCTTTAAATATCCAATTTCTTGCTTCGATTCTAATTTTTGAAGAATCATTACCGAAAGCATCTTCAAATAATTTCCAAATAGACCGGAATCGTTTCGGTTCATCAAATGCACCAACACTTTCACATAATCCGATTATAATTGCAAGTGACATTGCTTTTAAAAGAACAAAAGCATTTGGAGTCATTTTTATGGATGTAAATGTTTCCGTCTCACCGGCTATTTGTGATGTCCATTTTAGCGCATCAAAATAGATTGGTTTATATTTATCGCTTTCTTGCCAATTTGATAAAAGCGATTTAAGCATAATCGTTTTTCCAGAACCAATGGGACCAATAATTAAATGATTTCTATCAACGTTAGGCAAACCTTCTGGGTGGTTAACGTATAATGCAGTTGCTTCATTAATAGTATATAAACTTGCATCAGGTTTAATGTCGGCTAAACTTCCCGGAAACTTTAAATTATTCTTCATTTAATGATCTTCTTATTATGTGAGACAATCATTCTTGAATTACAGAAGATTTCTAAAATTATTGGAATTTATATCAAATATTTAAAGAAAATAACAATAAAATACTGATTTGTCAATTCATATTATTTATAATTTCAATCAGGGTAACTGTCCTTATCTATTTTCCATCCTTTTTCATTTATTGGACTACTTGACCTTTTTTTATTTTCAAAATCATTTTACTCAACTTCTTTGATTTTCAGTTTTTACAAATATTTTTAAATAATTTCAAAATCACATAGTTCCTGCAGTTTATTTAATGTTTTTTTCGACTGAAAACTGACCACCTTTTCGCCTGAAAACTGACCACCCAGTTATAAAACAAGCAAGAAAAATAATCCTCTTTAGAAAGGGAATAATTTTATAAATTTTATTATTCTTTCAAATAAAAGAGAAGTGTAATATAATCACTATGGATGATTGGGTAACAATTAAAAATCTAAAATCAAAAAATCCGGATATGAGCCTGCGCGAGATAGCAAGATATCTTCAAGTAAGCCACAACACGGTAAAAAAAACTCTTGAAAGTGAAAGTCCACCGCAATATGAGAGACCTTAGAAGATAAATATTAACATAGAGCCATTTAGAGAATTTATATCTGAGATGGCAAATGTTAAGAAATATAAAGGGTCGAGAATATATAAAGAAATCAAATCAAAAGGATACAAAGGTGGTCGAACATCTTTCTATTTTTATTTGAAAAAGTTAAAAATAGAGAAAAAGCAAAAGTTCAAAAAAATTCATCCAATCAAAAAAGGTGCGTACCATCTTGCGTTTTTAATTCATCACCTTTTTGTGAATAAGCAATATTGAGAAAATTAAAAACATCAATAAACGAGACTTTCTCGCTTATCTCGGCAAAGTTTAAATATTCGTTTGACAAGGTACTACTCCTTTCTGTTTTAATTTATATTGATATAATAGCATAAAAAAACAAAAGGGTCAGTTTAGTACTAACCCCTTTGCAATTTTAATAACAAGTTGCAAATCCGTATAAAAGTTTGTTTTACGACCTGACTCTTATAGCAGATCAATGCTTACTGAGGTCGTCTCTATATCTTCTCTAACTAAACGGATTACCGTTACCCACTCAATTAGATGGCGTATCTAACGAGCCGGACGATTGGATATAAATAACAATAATCATTAACAGTTGGACATGTGCCCAAATGCCACGGCTTACGCAAAACATTATATCAAAAACTAATCCAATCGTCACCTAGAGAATTAAAACAAAAGAGCATAGTATTATTTTTTGTTTAATCTTAGCAAATGCTAAGTTCTTTCCTTTAAAATTATTAAAGTTAATAAACAGATAAAATCTAAAGGGGTATAACGTATATCAATTCAAATAGTAAGTTTTGTAAAATTTTCAAAATAGACCAATGTAGGAATACCGTGTTTAGGTGTAGTATATCGATTAAAATATACTGTAATAACAACAAATAATAATATTGAATATATTAAATTTATCTTTTATATTTGGGTATCATTTCTTTCGGGGTTTGGCAAATATTGGTTCGTAACTATTATCAATCATAAATTAGTTTTTTAAAATTCATCAAAAGGAGATTTAATGTCAGAATTATCTACAAAAAGAGATTGGAAACAAATTGATTGGAAAGCTACTTTACAATATAATGTTTTTCGGTCAGTCTGCTCAATTCCAGGTTGGTTATTACTTCTATATTTTAGCAGTAAGCAATTTCAACCAATCATGTTTCTGCTTCCCATTGTCTATTTTGCTTTTTGGTTACCTTTGGGATTGATATGCGGTTGGTTATCAAAATTGGGTGTTCCACTGGTAGGAATTATTACTGGAATCAGTTCAATAGTCATTGTCTTTGGCGACCCTGTCGTCTGGTTAATACATAAACTAAAACCAAATTTAGTCTCAATAGAAAATCCAAAATTTCTAGATTTTCATTTAATTGTTTTTGTTATAAAAAATCCGGAAACTATTCCACTCTGTCCGTTTGTCGGCCGGGTAGTATCTGATGAACATATTGAGTTCATGGGTGAAATTTTTCCTTTGCATAAAACGCTTTTTATAATAAAAGAAGACTGGTCAGTTGAAACATTAAAAGATAAATATTTTGGTTTTGTTGATGTAAATGGCTGTATAAAAAAGGGACGTTTGCAAAAAGGAATTGACCCGCGCGAAACAAACATCGGTGCAATTGTAGATTATCTTGATAACGGGATTTGCAATGACCCTCAAAATAATCGAATAGGACAATTCGATGTGTTAATTGAGTCAGCCTCTGATTCGATTAGCGAATCGTCAAACGGTACTTCAACTTTACCCTATTCAGAGGAAAATCATAAAGAACTTTTATCTAGGCTCTCAGAAATATCTATTAAACGAAAATTAGAAAAAGCTGACTTCCCGGAATGGTACAAAACATGTCCATTTGCCGGCGAAGTTAAGGCTCTTGAAAGTATTGATTATTTGGGTACAGCCTGGTCGACAAAAGAAACTGTATTTGATATCGATTACCGAGGGATGGTCAAAACACCGTATGATGAGAATTTTGGTTATGTAGAAGAAAACGGAGATATAATTAAAGATAGAGAAAATAACTTAGAACCTGAAAAGGTGGCATCAATCAAGGGTAACTTTTGTTATGGCAACAATCAAAAAATCGGTCAATTTATAAATCAAACAAATTAAACCGGTTTTTATATTGCAATCCACTGATTGCCTAAAAAATTAAAGTCTGATTTTAATGTTGGAATTTCAAAATCCGGAACATCTTTAATTTTTGGCGGATAGGTTTCAATCAGGGTGTTATTTATCCCGATTCGAACCCAGGCAAAGTATTTGGGTAAATTAAAAAGATCACTGGTTTTTACTCCAAAAATTGGAGCAAAACGACTGGCTTCTTCATCTCCGCAACGAAAACAAACTGATGTACCAACATTGCCAAAGATAGCTCCTAAAATATCTCTGGGAATTTGCTGAAAATTTTGGTGAGCTAAAATAAAACCGACTTTAGAATTTCTACTGCGGGCTAATAAATCACTAAATAGACGACTGACAACGATTTGAAATTCGTCGACATAAACCATCAGGGGATTTTTATGTGGTCTCGCAAATTCGCAATATGATAAGACTGAATAGACAATTAAATTAGACAAATAAATTCGGCTATTGCGATTCATACGCGAAGTATCAACTAAGAGAACTTGCTTTTTATTAACCAATTCTGAGATATCCAGTTCATTTTTACCAATGACAAAATCTTTCATTTCCCCCGTGGAGATTTCAAATAAACGTGAAGCTACTCGCTGGGCACACTCAACTCGCTGATAATTACGGTTGCCTTTGCTATCAAATTCCTCCCAGTATTTATAAAGATCTGAACCTTTTTGCAAGGTACCTTTTAACTTTTGTCGTTCATCGGGATAAATTAATAACTTGGTCAGGTATTCAATATTTTTATCCTGCTCTTTTCTAATTGACTTCATAGCCCGGCTAATAATTTCCCGCATTAAAACCGTGCTTTCAGGATTGGAAGAAGTAAGAGTAACCAAAACATCTAATATCTGAATAAACTCTTGTACTAAATTATCAATTTTATAGCCTTCTTTATTTAATGGATTAATAACTACCGGACTGGCAATGGAAATATATTTTACTTTAGATTTATCTTTAATACCCTGATATATTCGTTTACAGCTATCACCTTTGGGATCAATAAAAATAACAGCCAAGTCCTTGTTAATATCATACGAAACCATATGTTCAAGTAAAGAGGACTTACCCATACCGGTTTTGCCGATAATATAGGTGTGTTCAAATCGGTCATTAAGACTGGTTATTTCCGGTATCTCGTGATTAAGATTGTCCAGATAACCTAAACTTAAATTATATTTACTCATTTACTTCTTTATCATTATCTTTTTGTTGCCGACGTTGACGGATTAATTTTTCTTTCTTATGTTTATAATCTTCCTTGGTAGATTTTGCCTCCCATTTTTTCTTGTCAGCATCATACCGTTTATCATCTCTAAGAATTTTTTGCAACTCTTCGTCAGCACTCAAATCGACAAAGGACTGGTCACTAGGATTAAAAACCGAAACAATAAGATAGGCTTGAAGTTTTTCTGACAATTTATTGGTCATAAATAAATCCAGGGATGCCATCATTAAAGAAGCCCGGGCTTTTTCCTGGTCAGTTTTGGCCAGGACCATATTAATATTGGCTTTGCGTTCCAGTTCACTTAGTTTGGTTTCAATCAGGTATCGGTCGTGTTCAGATTCTTTAATTTTAATGTCAATGTCCCGTACTTTACTGTGGCTATCAATTTCATGAATCGCATCTAAAAAAGAATGTATCTTCATTTCTTTTTCTATTTTCTCATCTAGTAGTATCATTTCCAGTTCATGCTCGACAAGCTTTGGAGCGTGCCTCATAGTAGCTTCCAGTTTTGCTGCTTCCTTAATCATCGTGTTATGTAAGCCAAACTGGTCAATCGTCAACTCCAGTCGAATATTCTGGTTGCGCAGTTTATCAATTAATCTCTCTTGTCCCCAAATAGTAACCGGGCGCTTGCGGTTAAGGTCCTTCATCATATCAACATACATTTGGTTGACTTCTATAACCTTTAATTGATTTTCCAGAGCATCTTGGGGAATATTAACTACCAATTCATTTCTGTCAATTTCAATTTCTTTGGGATCTATCTTTATTTCTTTTGGGTTAATGTTCTTAGTCATTTTAGAATTTATATGTTTATTAAAAGAATAATGAAAAAAATCACTGACTGAATCGATTAATGCATACATACCTTTGAGTAATTTAGCAAGGTATGGAAATAAGCCGATGGCCACAATAACAATTCCAATAACGAAAAGAATTACTAAAATATTATCAAAATTCATTTAGGCAATAATGATGGTTTAAAAATAAAGCCTTCGCCAAAGTCTTTGATAATGTTTCCCACAATGCAAATTGAAAACTTAAGATTCTTTAACTCCGGCATAGTTAAGCCTAATTTGAGACTTGTATTTAGCCAGTAATTATAAAAGTTAATATCTTGAGACAATCTCAAGTACTTTTGCTTTTTATCTTCAAGATATGTTTGCCAATTTGATTTTGGTTTTTCTACTTCTAAAAAAGTCAATTTATAAGCATGATCATTTTTTTGTACCAATAAAGCATCAGGTACTAAATATTCAAAATGAGGATATAGCAAGGCATAATAATCTTGCAATTTTAAAGCTTCTATAAAAACATCTGTATTATTCATCTCGTTAATTCCGGCTTTTCCTACCGGTTCTTCCGGCAATAAATCTAAGCCATAGCCTAAAGGTACCCGGTACTTTACCTTATTGAGTAATTCAATCGCTTTATCTGTTGTACAAAATACCAGCCTGTCAACTTCCTTTAGGTAATTAAGAGAGCATAATTGCGATAAGGTTTTCTTGGTCGCCGCTAGCCTCAGTCTATCCCGTATCTCTTTATACTGCTTTTGGTGAACATATTTTAACAGCCTTGTATAATAGAGAATATCCCAAATTAATTTAAACGACTTGTTTTTATTGGATTGGTATAATAGTGATTCAAATTCATTTTTTATTTCATAATCCATATTCTAAAATAATAATAATTTTAAATATATGAAATTACGGTGTTTTTACCCTTTTTACTTCATTTTTAATATAATACTCCATACCGTAATAATTTTTCCTAAAATGTCATACGAAATAGTAATAGAAAATTACGGTTTGTTATTCTAACTGCTTTATTTTAAATTAGATTAAATTAATAATTACGGTATGAGATATGGCGTAGCCTTGTATCTCGAACGCTTGTCAAGGCAAAGCGCTAGCGACCTTGACAAGTAAGTGAGAGTATATGTTAGGCTAGCGGGTAGGCTTTGGGTAAGAAGTATTTATCCACCTATAACATCTTGACAATTTAAAAAGCTACCTTATAAAAGATAGCTTTAATTTTTTAAAAAGAACTATACTCTTTCAACGAACACAACACTTTCACAATGTTCACAATATCCAGTAACACCATCAGCTACCTCTACCTGCATTCGACAGTTACTACAACAATAAACAGTTTCATCATCATCATCGTTTATTAATTGAGTTCTCAATATTTCTTCAACAAATTTAGACATGATTTTTTCTTCAAATTTAAATTTATTATTTATGATTGGAATTAAATCTTTCTTTATTTTATTATTATTCATTTTTGCCTCCTTAGATTATCCCTTTATTTTTTAATGAGCTATATTCAGTTTCCGTGATTATAATATGGTCTATTAATTCTATACCCATTATTTTACCGGCATCATATAGACGCTTAGTTATTTTAATATCATCTTCAGATGGTTCAGTATCATGCGAAGGGTGGTTATGCCCGACAATTATCTGTGCCGCGTGATTTCTAATAGCCGATTCAAAAGTTTCTCTTGGGTGTACCAGACTAGCGGTCAAAGTACCTGAAGAAACTTCATCAATAGAGATTAATTTATTTCTGACATCAAAACTCATGACTAAGAAATGTTCTCTATCAAAATTTAGAATTTTACTTCTTAGAAATTCAGCGGCCATTTCAGGTTTTACCACTGCATCTCGATTAGAATTAAAATAGTTCTCTTGCTTTTCCAGTCTTTTAATTCTTCTAAATATTTCAAAGCAAGCCATTAATTGGCAAGCTTTAGCCAAGCCAATCCCTTTAATAGTTTTAATATCGTAAAGTGAAGCTTCGAGGATATTTTTAAGTGAACCAAATTTAATCAATAGATTTCTCGAAATATTAATGACTGATTCACCCTTAAAGCCGGTTAAAAGAATTATAGACAGTAATTCTTCGGACCCTAAATTAACCGCTCCGACAGAAATTAATCTTTCTCTGGGTCTTTCTTCTTTAGGCAAATCACGTATGGTAAAAGATTTATTTATTTCTTCTTTTGTTTCCAATTTATTCTCCTTTCTAAAAGAACGTTAACTGTTCTGATTTTTGTGTTTGTAAAATAGATTTTTCTTCAATAATTTTTTGTAGAGAGGGATTATAAGAATCTTTAAATTTTTCAAAAACCTCTTCTTTTAATTCCCGGATACTTCCTCCAAGATAACTTCGTTTTGTTTCATAGGCTTTTTTACATTCCATCATCAATGAATCACCCCAGACCACAAAGCCATTGACATTAAAAAATAAAAGATTCAAAGCACACATTTTAACACAGGTTAAATCAATGTCTTGGCCAACAATAACCGCTTTATCCAGTTCTTCATTAGTCATAGTCTTAATCGCTTCAATCAGCAGTATGCCTGAACCGCAACAGGGATCCAGTATTCTACCTTTAGGATTAAGCATTTTAGCCATCATACCGGCAACATGACTTGGTGTGAAAAACTGCCCTCTAAATTTTGTGCTTTGGTTCCACTGCATATAGATTTGCCCTAAGATATCATCATTGGTCTTTTGCATTTCAATCTGTAAATCAGCAAAGGCTTTGGCGAAGTAGTCTATTTCCCGCTTGCCTATCTCGTTATCATTTTTATATTTTTTAACGATGTCTAAATAAGGCTCATCATCTCGCTGCATTGCAAAAAGCATTAAATCAAGCCAATCATTAAAAATATTGGAGGGGTTATAACCTTGACTTAGAATAGCTTCTAATGATTTTAATATCTCTGTCATACGCTAGCCTCCTTATCAACTAATAAATAACTCAAGATGGCATCCACGTCCTTAATGACCTGTAAGACGGCATTATATGGAGTTATTTTTAATTCTTTAGCATAGTTTTCAATGTAGCGATAGGAATTACCAAACTGTTTATCTAAGGTTTTTCCGACAATTCTACATAAGGCCTGCGCGGAGAGTTCAGCAATAATTTCTTGTAGTGGGTCTTGTTTTAACTTTATCTCCCCTTTGAGCTTATGGTCAGCTAAATGACATAGTTCATGAAAAAAGGTCTTCTCTTCCGGGGTGGCTAAGATTATAAGGCCGTTTTGAGGCTCATAACTGCCGTAATACGAGTCGTTTCCCTGAATTGCCTTAACTGATACCCCTAAGGCCTTGGCCCTCTCTATAAGCGGAAATTTGGGCAGAATTAGCTTTTGGTAATCCAGAACCTCCCCGTCAGTATCTTCGACCCTAAACACACTGCCGCAACAAAAACCTTTTAAAACAATTTTTTCTTCGGATGTGTCTTCAGACAGTTTTTTTTCAAAGGTTGGCACTAATATATCAAAGGCTGTTTTACCTTTGATAACATGACGATTAACCGAAAGCCATTGTTTATAGCCTCTGGCATCTTCGGTGTTATTAAAATACATCGTGAGTCTATTAAGTAAGCTCCAACTATTAGACGGAATATTAAATCTGGGAAACATAGAATAGTGGACTGCCTCTGGAATTGTGCCGTTTTTAAACTCATCTAAGAGTTTATTTAGAACTTCTTTAACGCGTGGTAACATATAATTATTTTCCTTTCTTTTAGCGAATTAGTTTTAAGAAACAAGAGAGTCGCTAGTCTCTCCAGTGTCTTCTAAAAATTCTTCAAAACCATTATTCCAGGTTCCGATTTCGTTATAATATTTAATGTTATTGTTTCTCTTGATCAGGTCGGCAATTTCTTCAAGAGTAGCTTCTTTACGTTCCAGAAGTCTTCTGATGCAAAAAAGGCAATGACCGCAATTATTGGTCCAGTTACCTTCATCATGGTCTTTAATCCATTTTCGAATGTGTTCTATTATTTCCTCTTTAGAATAAAGATATTTAGGCTTATGCCAACATCTCATATCCCACAGGTACTGTTCATAAAGAACTTCTCTAACGCAATACCAGCGAGTGTAGTCAGCTTCTTCAATTGTTTTCCAACGTTTATCTATTTCCGGAAATGAACTTTTGACCACAGGTATATTAACTTCGCTTGCCTTAGGTTCAGAAATGAATAAAGACTCTTGCATATGTTTATTGTTTACTTAGCGGATAATAAACACGCCAGACAGCCGCTAACCTGTCCAGCTTGCCAAAAGATAAGCAACGGGAGCCCGCCGAAGTCATAGGTGGAGATGAAGCCGAAAAAGGCTTCATACTACCTTGACTGAGGAAGGGCTGTTGCTAAACTTAAAAGGCACTGGACAGGTTGGTATGAAATTGTCAAAGGACAAGTAAAGAGTTAAGTCCAGCTTACTTTGGACTTAACACATAAACTCTATTTCCTTTCGGAGTCAACCAGATTGGATCACTGAGACGATAAAAGTCATGAAAACTCATAAAGCGGTAGCGTTCATTCGGTAGGTTTTTGCAATAGTGTTGGACCAGATTCTTAAGTAAGCCATTCACAAAATTAATATGATTAATAATATTTGGTTCCTTATATTGCTGAGGTCGTAAAAATACATCAAACCAAATATCTGTATAAACGAATAAGGCTGTAAAATGGCCAATGTTATGAGATTTTTTAAAGGCAATTTCCTGAAACATCTCTTCATACCTTTTTATTTTTTCATGAAAGACTCTATCTACGGTTTTTTTTCTTTCGATTTCTACCAGTAAATACCAGGATAGCCTTGTCATAGAGTTTTCAATTCTAATAAGGATATCCGGCCGGACACCATAGAAACTACTGTCATACCGAAAAGAAAATTTATAATTTGGATAAAGACGCAAAAAAGCTAGAGCAATATCAAATTTCATGCTCTCATGCATTATATTGGCCGGCGATCTAGTATATTTCCGATATTTGTATTCATCGCTGCGGCCGATATAATCTGCGCCTTTTTTGGTTAGGCAATAAAAAACTTCCCGGGCTTTATTGGGCGGTCTGCCGATTGGTTCAATTTTTTCTATTAAGCCGTCTTGTAGATATGACTTAAATAACTTGCGGGTATATAAAAGTCCTCCTTTGAAAGTTTTAGCGCCTTGAGAATATAAATTATTAAGGGTTGCCACTCCTCCAATATCGAGTAAATTATTAAGTAAAAGTTTACGGGTGGTCATAAAAATAAAAAATTACATGACTTAGCTCTAATGCTCATTATCATGTAATTTTCATTTTTATGTTAACAAATTGATTATACACTAAGGTAAATATATTGGCAAGCCATTATATTATTTATATTAAAATATTTTATTATGTGGCTATTCTCCCGTCAGGGCAGCAACCCCTTTTTATACCGTCCGATAATTTATTATAATGAGGCGGTTATTAAGGGGTTGCTGTCCTTCGGATTTCTTTAGTAAAGACGAGGGACGTAATAGCCACACTATATTATCATTTGCCTTATTTTACTAAGGTCAAAAGAAAAATATTATATTAAATATTTGAGATATTGTAATAAAATTGGGATTATTATTGGTATTCATTGATTTACTTTACAATTCATATAAAAATTGATATACTATTGTTACGAGTTTAATTATAGTAGTTGGTGCATTTTCCGTTTACTTTGTATTAAGGCATACCCATATCTGTTATAAACAATTTTCATTCGTAACGTCAGATTATACTGCGAGTAAATTTTTATACATTGCACTATTTTACAATTGTTTGTATAATAAAATATATAGATTAATAGTTTATAAAAATTATTTGTATATGTTCTATAATAAGTATTGATTCTTATATATTTTGTAGCTATTTTATTAAATACAAAATTTATAAATGCAATAAAATAATTGATTCTACAAAAACGAAACTAAATATTTAAAGTTTTCGTTTAAAGTAAGTAAAAGATTATTTTTTAAAAAATTAAGATTTAAAACTATGGGTTCAGATGGTTAAACGCCAAAAAATGAACAAAAAGCAATAGAAATATTGCTTTTTGTTTTTATACACGCACATGAAAATTTTTTTATTAAAGTATAGTAATATAATTGTCTATATCGCATCAATAGCATCTATCGGAGGGTTAATTGTAACTATATCTAGTAATAAAAATGCAGTAATTATAGCTTTATTTTTCTTTTGCCTGACCCTCACGATCATTTTCATATATACGTTAATGGTTTTAGCAAAGTATAATAATATTGAATACCCTGAAAAATACAGAGTAATTTCAAATTATACAAAATATGAAACTAATGACGGCCAAAATATCATTTTTGAAAGTTTTAGAGTTATTCAAGCAAAATGTCCAATATTAAATGGGATAGATTATCATTTCAAATGGTCGGGTTCTAAGATGCCTAAAATTACATCAAATTTGCAAGAAGTAGAAAAAATAGTTGATAGTCCTGAGGATTATTATGATTTTGCACAATTAAAATTTAAAAAGTCACTTTTATTTAATGATACTTGCATAGTCCACCTTTTTTGTGAAATGGACGATGTTGATAATAAATCGCAACCATTTGTTGAAAATAAGGTTGCCATTCCACTTGATTTTATACATTACAGAATAATTCTAAGACATAAAGATTCTAATTTTAAAAAGAATGCTATAATTAGTAGAAAAAAAATTGATGCACAAATGTCCTCACAATATAAAAATATTGGATCAATACCATTCGACGTCAATTCAAAATCTTACGAATATCAATTGTTAACCCCTGAAACCGGGTATTATTATAGAATAGAATGGGAAAAGTAAATATTTAATCATCTAACAATAGCTTAGATATTATTTTTGACTTTTGTTAAATTGAATATTAATTTTATTTTCTAAATATACCTTTCTATAATGCTTCAAAAAAATTCTAATTAAATTAGAATATTAAATTTCCTTTTTATTCCTAGAGTACTTTTCATTTGTTTTACTTAAATTTTGCTACAGAAAAATTAGACCTTTTATGTTAAGGTTTTACTTGGTTTCCATTTGTGAAATAAAAACTGTTAAGTAATCGAAATTCTTGTTACTATTTTTTATAACCAACTAATTTTTTATAAGTTGGTTATAAAGGATCTCTCTATTAATATTTTTAATAGGGCATAACACATGTAGTTATTAGTTACTTTTGTGTTATAATAAAGGAATGAATTTTCTCTACCCCCTTTTATCAATAATAGGCGAAGCAACTGCTAAGACAATCGATAAATTCAATCTCAAGATACACAAGATTAATTATAAACAATTAATCTTTCTTGTGTTTTCAATACGTGGATTAGAAATTTTACTTTTTATAGTATTATTACAAATAAGATTTCCTAAATTAAACTTTTTGTTGACTTTACTGATACTTATAATGATTCTTGTTTCTTTCTTGCAAAATATCTTTGAGTTTAAAGGTTTGAGTTTTAAGGACCTTTCCTATCGACAGCCAATCTCAGATTTTCAACCACTTTTGGCAAGCTTTATGGCTTTTTTAATCTTCCCTTCGGAAAGAGAAATTAAATACTTAATAGCTATTTGTCTCGGAAGTATTGTTTTATACTGGGTGAATTTGCAAAAAAACAAATTGAGAAAAATAGACAAAGGAACCTGGTATATTTTGGGTGGTGTATTTTTTCAGGCGCTGCTTTCAAATTTGTATAAACTTGGTTTGAATTCTATTTCTCCAGAATATATTTTACTGTTTCGAACATTAGGAGTATTATTGCTCTTACTCATCTTTACTAAAGTAAATTTTAAATATATAACTCTTAAACAAGGTTCTTTTGGAATTATATCGGGCATCCTTTATCTCGTTGGTTCATTAGCAGTACTGTATTCCATTAAAGTATTTGGTCTCCAATTTTCAATTCTTATCATTATGCTAAACTCAATTTTAATGTACTGGTTAAGTTTTTTGTTCTTAAAAGAAAAAATAGAGTTTAAAAAAGTAATATCAAGCTTTGTTTTAATCTGTTTAGTAGTGGCTATAATAATATTTTAATTTATCCAATTTTTTTAAATTCACAATTTTTTAAATAACTTCTTATATAACTTTTTCATCATTTCATAATTCCTTCTTATCTTACTTTAAAATCTAACATTTAAGATTTTGAACTCAAAAAAAAGTATTTGGATTGGTTTTAAAAGATTATACATATATTTTTTAATTTTAACTAATTAATAATTATATGTATACTCAACAAATAGCTGCAAAAGAATTCCTTCATCATTGTATGTATGAAAAAAATTTGAGTTCAAAAACAATAAAATCTTATCAGATTGATCTTAAACAATTCTATCAATTTCTTCTTAACAAAAATTATTCAAATGAGGTAGCCAGAATAACTAAAATTGAAATACGAGATTATTTAGAATCTCTTTCAAAACTTAAACCGAAATCAATTAAAAGAAAAATAGCTACCCTAAAAGCTATGATGAATTATTTAGAATACGAGGATAAAATTGATTTTAATCCGATTAGAAAAATGAAAATAAGGATTAAAGAACCAAAAACCCTTCCACGTTTTCTAAGTATAGAAGAAATTATTAGGATTTTCAAATCAGCTTATAAGGAAATTGCATTGTTAAATAAAGATAGTTATTCATATCAGATAATGTTAAGGAATATTGCAGTTATTGAATTACTATTTGCAACAGGTGCTCGAGTATCAGAGATTGCAAATTTAAAAAATGATGATATAGATATAATTACTGGAACAGTAACAATCAATGGAAAGGGAAATAAAGAAAGGATAATTCAAATTTGTAGTGAAGAAACTCTTAAACTTCTTTTTTTGTATAAAAATATTTTAAATAAGAATATTATTCAATCATGTAATTTCTTCTTAATTAATCGTATAAATAAAGGATTGTCTGATCAATCAATAAGAAATATAGTAAAAATAATTTCTAAAAGAGCAAACATACAAAAACATGTTACCCCCCATATTTTTCGTCACACCTTTGCCACACTTTTGTTAGAAAAAGGTGTAGATATAAAATACATCCAATCTTTTCTAGGACATAGCTCTATTACTACAACACAAATCTATACTCATGTAAACAGAGAAAAACAAAGACAAATTTTAAGTTCAAAACATCCAAGAAAAGACTTCTCTGAGATTCATATTTGATTGTTCTGAATAAAGGATAACAAATTATTATCAATGGGAAAAAGTAAAAAGGACTTACCCGATTCTCTGAAAGATTTTGTTAACATTACAAAAAAATTCTTCAATTTCCACTCACATAGTGTACCACTGTGTGCG
>Ga0224523_1000070_pt1 | contig 71895 bp, 68 predicted proteins | sample CFST50metaG_FD_182732 | JGI IMG/M metagenome (GOLD analysis project Ga0224523, IMG submission 182732) | Peat soil microbial communities from Stordalen Mire, Sweden - C.F.S.T50 | ecosystem: Environmental > Terrestrial > Soil > Wetlands > Peat | place: Sweden: Norrbotten County, Stordalen Mire... | reverse complement strand
CCCCCCGACCAACCCCTCCCCCATACGGCCACGGAATCATTGTTCGCCTCAATAACCGGAAACTCAGCCGGCATAACGGACAAAAGCGGGATTGAAGCGTATATTCAAAAGGGAAATACCCTGCTGCGGCAACGGCTTGCCGCCGTGCAGTCCCAGCCGTTTTTCTCTTCAGTAAATGCTTCCTGGCAATGCCTGCGGTACTGCGCGAAAATAATCGGGCGTAGTAAGGAAATCCGCCTTCATGTTTTTTCCGCGCCGCGAGAGGAAGCTCAGGAGACCTTCGCGAAAGTTTTGACAGAATGCGTCGATACGGCCGGCGTTCCCGACATCATCCTCTGGGATTACGGCGTCTCCTTCACCAACGCGCATATGGAAGGAGCCGCCGCGCTTGCCGAGGCGGCGGACAAATACAAATGCATGCTGCTGGCCCCGCTGTCCTTGGACGACCCGCTTTTTACGGAGTTGAAGGACAGGGATACCATCGCGCCGCTTTTTCGGGAGCCCCGTTTCCTTCCCTTAAAAAAGCTCAGGGCAAATGTCGCGGCCAGATGCCTCTGTTTATGCGGGCCCGATATGATCTTGCAAGACTCGCAACCCGCCGTCGCCGCCCGCGGTTGCTGGCCGATAGCTATTCGGTGGTTGGAAATGCTCGTTTCCGGGGCGAATCCTTTCGCGATCGCCGTTCCAGGCGCTTTTATCGAAAGCTTGTTGGAAACAAACGCGGACTTTGACCGTAAGGTTTCGCCGTATATACGAAAAGAGGCCGCGGACCATGGAGGGCTGACGCTTTTCGATGCCGCACCGATGTCGTCAACGCTTGATCGAATAATGACGGTGATCGACCCTTCCATCGCGGGTGACGCCTACGGTTCCTGCGCGTTTAATTTCCTCGTCAACAGGATCGCGCGTCTTTCCGCGTTGAGACTTATGGGACGCCAACCATCCGCGGCAAGGGAAACCTTGGCGGCCGACCTTCGGGAATTCCTTTACAATGAGTTGGCGGCCTACCGTGTCTGTACATCTCAGGAACAGGTATCGGTACGCGCAAAAGAAATGGAAGTGGAAATAGAAATCAATTCGGATATAATTGTAGGAGGCGTGCCCGCGCGCTTCTCGTTTTCGCTGGAATACTAAATTCCCAATTCCTTTTTGATCTCCCGAACAAGATCATCCAGATAATCGACCCCTTTCACCAGCACTTTATGCGGTTGAATGGGGTGCCATTGAAGCCGGCTAGTGGCGGAAACGATGATCGTTTTTATTTCCGGACTGTTTTTTTTAACCTCCTGGAGGAAATCAACCCCATTCATCGTGGGCATATTATAATCGGAAATAACCAAGGCGGGTTTGGGGTTCCTTTCAATATACCGCAACGCCTTTTCGGGTTCGCGGAAATACGAGACATTGGTAAATCCCGCATTGCTCAGCCACACTTCCGCGAGAAGAGCGTTGCCCTCATCATCGTCCACAAAAACTATTCCGTCGTTCATAGTCATGATACAATAAAAATAGTTCGTTGCCTATCCATTGACAAATAAATCATTCAGCGAACCGTAAAAATTTACATTGTAGGCATAGGTATGGATTATTTTATTAACACAAGCGAGGGGATATATCATGAGCGTTCGATCCAAAGACAAAAAGTCATTACGTCCGGTTGCCCGAATTTTCAAAATCATTCTGTTTTTAACCGGCGGATTTCTTCTTTTCCGCAATAAGGAAAAGCTGCTTTCCTTTGCTAAAAACAGGAACTTCATCATCACGTTTCTCTACGCGGCCGTTTTCGGTTTCATGGCGCTTTTATACCGCCTCATCATCGTGGTGAACTGGATCATCCAGCAAGGCAGGTAAAAAACGCGAATGCTTCAATGCTTTAAGGCAGGTTGGAGCATCCCCATCAATGAACGACGATATTGATGAAAAACTTGGATAAATCCTGCACCGAACCCGACAACACCGTAATAATCGCCGAACCGATTGCCGCTGCAACCGCCGAGGAATACGCGGAGAGCATCGGAACGTTATGCACGTATACTACGTCCTTAATGCCATAGCCGTTCTTCTTAAGCAACCGCACATCCCCAATCCACAGTCCTAGCACGCTGCAAAACAGGAAAATCTGCGCCGCCCAAATGATAAACGCCCGCAACTCCAGGGGGTCTCGCAGCGCCACAAGTTGATAGCCGGCAAATGGGATAATGATCGCGCCTGCGAAGATAATTCCTTTTATCAACCCACTCCGTCCGCGGATGTGCGTAAAGAAAAACCCGAACATGAAAGCGTAGAGTAAATACCGTACCGTGGCCAACACGACGAATAAAGCGAAGGTCGCTATGGGAAACGGGTAACTCACCCTATAGGCGGGGAGTTCATTTACCAGGCTTATCCCAATGGGAATGGAGGATAAAAGAAAACCCGCCCGTAGCGCGCACAGTACGTTTTCCCGGATGCTGCCCGTTCCCAGCGCCAGAAGTTCACGGTGCTTCCTCTTCTCCGGAATCGCCAAGGGATCATCGGTTTTTAAAAGATATCGGCTGCATTCCTTTCGCTTCTTTTCAAAATCAGCGGCCGTCATTTCGGCTTTTTCGAACTTCTTCCGCAAATTCGATATAATGGCGTCATAGCGAGAGGTTTGAATCAGGCAATGGAGCGTATCGCCGATTACCTTGTCGAGGTCGGCCCCATGTTCCTTGAGTTCCTCGTCAATGGCGTCCATTTCGGCCCGGGGTCTCAGCAACCAGAAAAACGGCACCACAAGGGCAAGCAGGAACGGTATGGGAACGCCCATCCATGTCGTTAACCCGGTTAAAAGGGCGGCAAAGAGAAACGTTCCTTCCAATACGACGTTCTTATCATGAATAAGCGCATTCTTCGCGCCCGATTGCGCCATAAGGTGAAAGACCACCGCTAACCCGGCGCAATATAAAAGCGCGTCGCTTATGAGCGCGGAAAAGTCAAGAAAGTTGTAAAATGACAACCGCGTTCCCGGCGCGGGTATCGGCCCGCTCATGTAAAGCCCGGCAATGATAACCACGACAAGCGCGAATGTGTTCAAAGCGCCGTTGTATGCCGCTCCGGCGCGGGAAAGCTCGTTTTTAAGGATATGGGCGATGAGCCACGCTAATCCCATGGTGACCGCAAAGGCCGCCAGGTGAATGGCGAAGGATTGCGGAACAAATTCAACGGCACTGGTAAAAAATGCCGCCGCAATGGCCGCGATGGTCCATGTGCGCCTTGACCTTGCGGAATCCTTCGCGCACAGGCGGACGAATATCCGCCGCAGCGGCGCAGCGGCGCACGCGACGGCAAACCCGCCGACGCACCACCAGGGAAGCCTCTGCAGCCACTGTGCAAAGGAAATGAAAAAAACCGGGACCCCGTCCGTTGTGAGGTTTGCCGCGTAGGCGACCGTTACGCTTTGCCCAACGGCGAACAGCAGCGCTTCCCAGCCGAAAGCCGCGGCCGCGAGCGGCAGAGCCGCGAGCGGAAACAAGTACTTGACCATTTGCAAAATCATGTCGGCGGAGGGCGCGGCGCCGTGGGAAAATGCATGCGCCGCCAACCCTAGCGACGCCCGCGACCATGGTTGGGAAAAGCGCGGCGCATCCGTGGACCCTAGCGCGATCACTCCCGCGAAAACGATCAAAAGCCATAGCAGCCTGACGATGGTCCAAATACCTTTTTTGTTAATCACGTCGCCGGGGTTTTCCAAAAATGCCGCCTCGGCTTTGTGAAAATAGAAGGGTAAAAAAGCGAACAGCATGGCGCATGCGTACGCATAAGCATCCAATGGCGCCGACCCGCTTTTTAAAAGGAATTCTCCCGAAGAATACGATCCGCCGAATCCGGATGACGGGCCTCTGAAAAGCCCCCGCAGCACTGAATGTATCCACTCCCAAAACTGCGGGGGAAGGCACTGTTGACCGAAATACCATATACCCCATGTTAAAAATACAAGCGATAGCGCCCCCGCCTGTCCGGCGTCATTCTGATCCTTAATCCGCCGCAGACGCGTAAAATGCAGAAACGCGGCAAAAATAACGATCCAGGTGACCAGTTTCATAACGGATTCAGCGGGGCTCCCAAGCGTCTTTTCGTCATATTGCCTTAAAAATCCATTTAAATACAACTCGCTCGTGTCCGCGGAGGTCCCGTTATCGGATTGATTGTTGCCGACATCCACTAAAAAGGAACCGACGTCAAGAACCGCTAACGCGCCTTTTTCCGCGGAATCGCGCGCACCGCCGTACCACGCAATACATGCGCCCGAGCTGCTGTCCGGCAGGCGGCCCATGAATTTTTCCACCCTATGACCGTTGAGCTTGACGATCATGGTGTCTTTTTGCGATACAAACATCGCCGGAAGTTTTTCCCCTCCGTCGCCGCTCACGCCGATGCGCCGCTCGAACAACAGAAATTTCTTTTCGATAGTAACATGCACGGACGCGCCGCTTCGGGCTATGCGGATGCAAGGCGCTCGTTTTTTCTCCCTGCTTTGCGTCTTGAAGCTCAGCGCATCGCCTTGTCCCGGATCGTAAAACACTTGCCGGAAATCACCGACGGTTTGACTTAAAAAATCCTCCGGGCCGAGCCACGCCCGCTGCAATGCGTCAACACCCGAATACCCGGCGGGCATTTCCATGGAAATGGTAAGCTTCGAAAGCGCCTGGGGATAGCGGCCGATACCGCTCATCGTATAATCCCTCCGGCGCATGCTGTCGATGGCGGGGCCATATTTTGTCAAACTGTCGTAGGGCGCTAAATCGAACGTCACGCTGCGTGAAAACGGGAACACGCTCAGCACCGGGCAACGTATTGGAAAGCGTTGCGGCTGAAGCGACGACGAAGATAAGACAAGCACGGTGTCAAGACTAACGCCCGGAATAGCGCCGGACGCCATGTTGAACACTCCCCCGTCGCCCGCATAATCGCTTCCGAGATCCCGCCCGTTCAATGCCTTCACCTCAATGCGTTCCCCGGGAGTGGCGTTTCCGGCAACCCAGATACCGGACGCGGGGCCCATGGAACAGGCAAAATCCACATGCAAGGGAAAATAGCCGGGGGACCACCGGAAAAGCGTGTCCTTGACGCCGACGATTGTTCCATCATCCTTAAAAGCGACAAACCGGACAGCTTCGTCGGTCCGCGGGAGTCTGTCGAAGGGCAACCGCAATTCGCCCCACATCGATACGGCGTATTCCCGTCCGTGAACATACATCCGAAGCCCCGTTGCCTCGGGGCCCTGAACCACTATGCCCGGCTTGCCGCCGCCCGCGTCAAGCGAGTCGAACCGAATCACCGTGCGCTGCGAGTCCCGCTTCGCGCCGAGCACGCAGGCGTCATACCGGAGAAAACAGGTCACCGCGAAAATTCCCGCAAGACAGCCTAACGCCGGCAGAATTATTCTCCCGGTAGCAGTATGAACGCCGATAATGGTACGTAGGTTCATGATGCCCTTTTATGTTATTGTTTCGTAAACAATTTCACCACTTCGCCCAGGACTGCCTCGAACGCCTTTTTATTGATGCCGATGCATGAGGACCTTGGCCGCTATTTCCCCGCCGCCTCCTTGGCGGCCCAATAGATGTTGCTCATGAGCAGTTCGAGCTTTGAATAGGGAGTCGAGGAAAAGGCGATGCGAATCAGGTCGCCCATGGCGATGATTCCGGTGCTGTATTTTTTAAGTAATATTTGCCGCACGGGTTCGGCTTCACCCGTAAGAATTCGCACGCACATGAAATACCCTGAGTTAAACGGCAGCGCCTTGAAAACTTCTTTGTACTCGGCATGCTCCGATAAAATCTCGCGGATTTTTTCGTAGCGTTTTTTCAGGATCGCGGACTTTTCCACTTTTTCAGTTTCGTAGCGCTGATCCCTATACGCAGTAATGAGAAGCGACTGGGCGATATTTGATGCATTGGAAATACAGCCGCGAATCGCGCCGGCAAGCTTCGCCTCCAGCGCGGTATACATCTGCGCATTGTTGGCGCCGCAGCCGAACGTGACGAACCCCACGCGAAACCCCCATACGTAATCCTCCTTCGTGGGACCGTCGAACTTTATCGCCAAAACGCGCTCATGCGCGTTTGCAATGAGCGCGAACAGGGATTCCCGAATGATGTTTTCCTCAAATACGAGACCGAAGTAGGCATCATCAATAAAGACCACGATGTCGTTTCCCGCCTCGGCGGCCTTGATAATCACGTCCCGAATGGCCTCGGCTTCCTTTAGCGTAACGGTATAGCCGGTGGGATTATTGGGAAAATTGAGGAGGATGATTTTTTTTCCGGGGACTCCCTCTTTCAAACGCTGCTCCAGTCCTTTGACATTAAAAGAATCGTCTTCGAACATGGGATAAGCGTCGAGCACCGCCCCATAGGCGTTTGAAAACACCAAGTCGTAATTTTCCCAATACAGGTCGGGCAGGATAATGCGGTCGCCCGGGTCGGCGAATAAGTACCCAGCCATTGACAATCCGTGAGTAAGCGCGCTGGTCACCACCGGAAGGCTGATCGCGGCGCCGGCCAGGGAAGGGTTCTTTTTAAAAAGCATGTCTTTCCAAATCGACCTGATCTCCGGCCTGCCGAAACTCGGCGCGTATGAAAAAATCTGTTTGCCGTGCAAATTGATCTGATCCGCGAGGGACTCAAGACACATCGGCACATTGGTGTCCTCCAGCGCGGTGCCGATGGTCGCGTTGATTTCCTTCCCTCCCGCTTCCGCGGTTTGGGCAAGGATGCCTTTTTTAGGGAAAAAGATATTTTTTCCTTTTTCCGACAGCATTGAATAAACATGCGAATTCGCGGCCTTGATGGTCTCATTGAGTTCAATTGATTGCGGATCGGACGACATGGATTTGCTCCCCCGGTATATTTAAAATGTTCGGATGTATAAAAATAGCCGAAGACGCCTCGCCATTGATGGAGTCCTCGGCCGTTTTAAGCTTGTCAAAAAATACGACACGATGGCACAATAGTCAATATGATTAATGCGGCTTTTTTTAACCAGTATTTTTTAGTGCAAAATGAAGTCATCGGCGCGCTCAAACGGCTTCCCGAAATAAGGGTACTAATCGTCGACATCGCCGACCGGCCCACGCCGGAGCAAGCCGAAAAGGCATGCGAAGTGTTACGGGAAAACCATTGCGGCGTTGTTTTTACCATTAATGAGTGGGGGCTGGACGAAGCGGGCGTCATTGCCCGGTATATCGCGATGATTTCCGCGCTTCATGTTAATTGGTGCGTCGATGACCCGTTTTTCATGGAAATTTTCCACGACCGCCCCCTAAAAAGCGCCTTTAACCGCCTGGACTTTGTTTCAAACCGGGCCTATGTGGAGCCTCTGCGCGCCAAGGGGTTCATTGCGCATTTTCTCCCGCTTGCGACCGATCCTTCCCTGTTTTTTCCATTTTCCGGAAACACGGGGTACAAACGGAACGTGTGTTTCGTCGGCAACTCCTATAGAAAGCAGCTCGATGAATTTTGCGCGGGCCATGGTGACTTTTTGCAGCGCCTCGTGCCTTTTATGGGAGAAGCACTTAAAAACCGGGAATCCGACGTAACAACGGATATATCCTCCGAAGTGACCAGGAAACTTGCTTCGGAGGTCCTTCCCCTTTCCCTGCCCGCCCGCAAGGCGAATTTCATTGTCAAGCATTTTATATCCTACCTGTTCCGAAAGAGGTTCGTGTGCGGCCTGGCGCGCGCCTACCCGGATTTTGTGGTGTTCGGCGATGAGTTCTGGCTCTGCGACCTGCCCAAGGAACAAGTATCGCTCTCCGTGGGTTATTATACGAACCTCAATCAAACCTATGGAGAAACCAGAATCAATATCGACATCAATCGCGTCGTCATCACTGAAGGCTTGACACAGCGAGTGTTTGATTGCCTGGCTGGAGGAAATTTCATCATGACCGACAAAAAATCGATTATCAGCGAATTCTTTAAAACGGAAGGCGAAGACCGCGAAGTCGTGGTTTTCCATAATGAACTCCATTGCAGGGAACTTATCGATTATTTTCTTTTACACGAAGCGGAGCGCAAGGCCATTGCGGAGCGCGGCAGAAAACGGGTTCTTGCGCAGCATACCTATGACCATCGCCTTCGAACGTTGTTCGGCGTGCTATCGGAACACTTGCGGGCAAGGACGCGGGGTTGATATGTTCACTATAGAGAAAAAAGGCATTTTTTGCCTCGAAGGTCTTTGGCAGCAGGACCTCACGAAAAAATCCACGATCCAGCCGATCCTTGAACTGCTCTATCTCAACGAATCCATAGAATACATTTACCGCGGCTGCGCCACCGCGGAGGAAACGGAATTTTACCTTCAAAAGTGGACTCAGGAAAAATACGCGTACTTCCCCATTCTCTTCCTCGCCTTCCACGGCCAGGAAGGCATCATCGACATGGGTAAAACCAAATACCCCGTCAACCGCCTCTCCGAGGTTCTGGCCGGCAAATGCAAGAACGCCATTATTTTTTTCGCCTCCTGCATGACCCTGCGCATAGACAAAAGGATATTAAAAAAGATCCTCGTTAAAACGGAAGCCTTGGCCATCTGCGGATACCGAAGCGACGTCGACTGGATGAAATCAGCGGCCTTCGAGCTGTTGGTACTCTATGAGATGCAGCGCAATTCGCTTACCGTCCAGGGCGTGGACGCCATTCGCCGGAGAATCGTGCAGGAATACCCGAAAATGGTCAAGGACTTCAAGTTCATCATGCTTACCGGAAGCGATGTGTAGCAAACCATGGAGGAATCAAGATGGGCGGTCGGGTATTTTCTCCACACCTGGGCCCCCTCAAAGCATCTCTGCCGCGCTTGAGAAAACACCCGACCGACCATCCCTTTAAAATCTATGCCTCTGCCTCCATGGTTTTCTTTACGCAGCGCAAAAACAGAAACGCCGGGGAGCATGCCTCGGAACCCCTGATTTGAGTCGATCCATCGCACCATACGATGGTTTTATTATTCCCAACAAAACCCGCGAATCTTTTTTCCAATATTTCCACGCCGCCTTCGCGCAGCGGCCGTTCAATCCGCTCCTCAATATCCTTTGGCCCGTAAATACGCATCGCGCCGTCATCGCGGCTCTCATGCCGCCTCGCGCCGCCGGGGTCGTATTCGCATACCGAAAGCACGATACCGCCCGGCGCGAGCATTGCCGCGGCCTTGCGATAGGCCGGCGCGTCATCGTCTCCCGCGTGCTGGAGGCTGAACAGGGTAAGTACGGCGTTATGGCTCATTTGAGGCGTATAGGCTAAAAAATCAGTTGTTTGCGCACTAAATAGCACATTCCATCGCCTGGAAATATTGGTTTGCCTTATGGCAAACCGAGGGTCTTTTTCAATTGCGCAAACATCGAACCCGCGCCACGCTAAAAATGCCGGGAAAAGACTATCGCGGCTCCCTATGTCCAAAATACGGCTTCCCAGGGGAAGCTTGCGCACGTATGACCATGCCCATTGGTAGGCAAAATTTCTCACGTGGTCGGATAAAACGATTTTACCCGATACTAAAAAAGCGGTTTTACGTAGGATGGTTGGAAAATACATAGGGATTACCGAATACCCTCCTTGAAATTGAACATGCTCGATTCCGGGAGTTTCATTCCGTGTTGATAATACTCCATGAGACTTTGGAACAATCGTTTATCTGGATCGCAAAAACTCAAATCCATGATGAATGTCGTGATTCCCGCCTCTTCCAATTTCGCTATTTTATGGAAAATGCAGAACGGTTTCTTTGCAATAAGATAATACAGTCCGTGTTTGCGCGCCGTATAAAATTCGTTTCCATGGGCGTCGGTCAGCAGGGGCTCGGCGTGCCGAGCCCCTTCCGCGCCCGCGGCGCCGGCGGGTTCGATCCTTGATATGAACAGCGGAACACGGGCATAAACATACGTCATCGCGGCCGGCGAAGAGGTGCTTCTTATGTTGGGATAATCGTCTTCAATCGAAAATGAAAAATGGGACAACCCCGCGTTTTTCAACGTTTCCTGCGCCGCGCGGTTGAAACACCATAACCACGCATCCCCGTATGCTTTTACCGAAGCGTCAAAGAGCTTCCACTGGCCCAGGTTCTGACACATAACGCGGAAAAATCCCTTGCGCGTTAAACCGCGCGCGATCCTTTCCCAATTCGATAGTTGGGATTGAGGAATAAAATGCGGCAACCCGACAATCATTTTTTTTACCCATGCGTCCGAGATCGATCCTTTCAACAGTAGTTCCTCTGTTTCCTTCATGTCAAAGGCCGCGATAAACGCGTCCGCGGCGGAGATATTGAGGAGAGGGAGCCACCGCGGATCGTCGATTTTTACAAAGAGCCTGCGTTGTATCCCGGTCTTCGGTACTTTAGAGTTGGGTCCATAACGTTGCAGCAAACCGCGAGCTTTGGGATATATTTGTTTGAACGGGGTGGGACGCAAGGGAATCGCGCGCCGGGATTGTTGTTCGCCCAAGGGCGCCGCGCGCCGCGTGAGATAGACGGCATCGCCGATAGCACCGTCAATATTGTCCCTGAGAATAATCGTGTAACGATTATTCTCAGCCCTTACTCCGGCAACACGCACGTTTTTTCCTTCAAAGCCGGAAGATGGCTGTAGTCTCACTACATCGCCTTCCTTAACCACGCCGGCGCCGCTTACGGTTATTTCGGCCCCATTGCGGCTTACGATAGTCCCCAAAAAAAGACCGGTTCCCGTAGGCCCGGCGGGTTCGATGATCCCGTTTGTCCGAAGGCCGCCGAGGAAGAACGATGTTTTGTTTCTGGCGAGATCCTCGTCAATGGTTTCCAAAAGGCCAGGTAGAGAAGACGGATCGTCGATGGCCTTGCGATACGCGGTCACCACCGTTGAAACATAGTCCGCGCTCTTCATGCGGCCTTCGATTTTAAAGCTGTCGATGCCGATATCGCGAAAGCGTTCGAGGAAGGACATCGCGCACATATCGTGAGGGGAAAAAAAACACCCTTGTTCCTCCCGCGCGATGAACGGCCGTCTGCACACCTGCGTGCAGCGGCCGCGGTTGCCGCTGGAGCCGCCTAGAAAGCTTGACGCCAGGCACATGCCCGAAATGCAATAGCACAGCGCTCCGTGCACGAACAGTTCCAGTTCAACGGAGCTTTCGCGCCGAAGCGCCGTTATTTCCTTTAAAGTCAACTCCCGCGCAACCACCGCGCGGCGCAGGCCCAATTCCCGCGCCGCCGCGAGGCCGGAAACGTTGTGGATGGCCATTTGCGTGCTGGCGTGCAACCGAAGCCGGGGAAACGCCGTACGGCACAGTTCGATGAGGCCGAGGTCCTGCACGATGAGGCCGTCGACCCGCACCTGGTCGAGTTGATACAGTATATGCACGAGCTTTTCGACTTCGGATTGCTTAATAAGGGTATTGAGGGTCACGTAGACCTTGCGCTTGTTCGCATGCGCGTAGGGAACCAGGAAGGAAAGGGTTTTAACGGTGAAGTTCTTCGCCCGCAATCGAGCGTTAAAGTCAACGAGCCCGAGATAGACGGCGTCCGCGCCGGCCTCGATTGCCGCATGGAAGCATTCGATGCCGCCCGCAGGGGCGAGGAGTTCGGGTTTTTTATGGGGATTCACGGGGATAAAATAGCTTTCCCCTTCGCCTCCCTCGAATATAAATTAGAAGATGACTTATATGTCGCCGAATGCCCCGAAGTCGGCACCGCAAGCCAAGGTCCTACCATAGAAGAGGCCATTTCCAATCTTAAGGAAGCGACCGAGTTGTATCTTGAGGAATTCCCTAAACCAATGATGGATCGCGCGATCATGACGACGTTTGAGGCCCACTATGCGGTATGCGCTTCAGAATGAAATAGCCCTGCTTAGGTAATCTATCGGGAAATTCAGAATAATTTAGTTTTTTTTTAAAAGAGTATAAAAGCGCAGCAATATCAAGAACCAAAGCGATATCGTTCATGATACGCTCGAAAATAGGGACTAAATTCACTCCTGACTGGAACATGGTAGTAATATAAACCAAAAGCCAAGTCCTGTCAACAGCTTGAAAGGGTTATTCCGAACCGGCCATGTAATACGGCAGAGGTGGAGGATTGCTGTCGAAGCGCAAAGCAATTTTAAGGTTTTTATCGAACCTTATTTTACTTTTTCTTTTTCAACTCGGCGTAAATGAAGCTTACTGGTATTTTTTCTTCCTACTTGCCGAATACGCCGAAGGCGTTCCTTTTCCGGCAAGGCTTCTATTTCACCGTAAGCCTTCCGCCGCCACTGCCAAACATCTTCTATCGTTTTATAAGGGTCAGTTATCTTTTTCATTGTTCTCCTCCGGGATAAAAAACTCCGGGGTTGTAAGGTGGATCTCACCATAGCCGTTTAAAATGTTTACCCCGTTAAAACCATCCATCCGTTTAATCTTTAAAAGATGCTTATAATTGAACGTCAATAAATATTCTATACCATTAACGCTTGCTACGGCAACATGTGCAGCATCATAAAATCGGTTGGCCTTTGTCGGTTCTAGTATGCCCGCGTCAAAATATCGCTTCATTAACGTCTCGGTCTCTTCGTCGGGCGTTAAAACTTTCGGTGATATCCGTTCGATCCATTGCAGCAGTTTTTTGCGTTTCACTTCCTCACATTTCTCAAGTTCAAAAAAAAGATAATCTGAGATGAAAAGATCATGGATTCCCGTCTCACTTACAAGTAGAAATTTCTCGGTAATCTCCTGAAAATCCGGCCGTTCGTCCTGATAGAGCTGATTCCAGACCGATGTCTCAATATATAGTTTCTTCTTCATTCTAAAAATATACTCCATTCGTCAGCATTACGCTACGAGTTTGGATGTACGGAACCACCTATTTTTCAGCGGCAGACAAAGGGTTGGGGGCGGTCAGGAGGGGAAGGGAAGTCCGAAAAGGTCTTCCGGCTTTTTTCCTGCCGGGGGGCTACCGCTTTCTGTCTTCGTGCCGCCGACCGCACTCTATACTTTCTTGCGGCATCGGCTGAAAAGTCGTTATGGCGATTTTAATAGAAGGAGTTATTTGGGCAAAGAATCTAAAACATTCCCAGTTGACATTAAGAGGGTTTTCACCTTTTCAAGGTTCGCTCCAATACGTGTCTCAAATTCTGGAACTTCTATTCCGTTGCAGATTTCATTTAATGCATTATTAAGAATAATCAATTCTTCTTCTGACAACTGCAATTGTATATTCTTATCATTTTCAATTTTAAATCGCATTACTATGCTCCTATCGAAGTGCATCAAAATATGCTTTGCCAGTACTTGGCTTGAATGCGGTTCCTGCATCCCATTCCCTGATGGAAGGGATCGACATATGTCTTTGCAAGCAAACTTAAAAAAGATTCCGGTTGCTATGCATAAGGTAAAGTCCGACTAGCATTCTGCCATAATTGCATACCAATATTGGCGACTGTAGCGCCAATTGCAGCCATGCTTGCAATATCCGCCGCACTTAGATAAAATGTTGCGGATGATGATATAACATTACCGGCGCCATCTAAAATTTCTACTATAGCCCAAGCATTTCCATCTTCATTTATTCGGATAATTGGATTACCAGCACAATACCCATAAGCGTTAAAATCTTGCTGTTCTGCATCAGTGCTTGTAAACTGTCCGATTTCCGGATCATAGTATCTCCTGCCGAAATAATACCTGAATGAAAAAAAATAACGGAGCGTTAGGGAAAATTTATGCGGATAGATGAAATCAATGTAGGAATATGCAACTGAATGATGTCCCCTATTTCTTCTGCGTCAACTCCAAAGTAATCGTGTGCAATCATATTGCGTAATCCTTTTAAAGAGAGAATGTCTTTTGTATCAGACAAATATCGCTTCTTTGAAAATTTGTTTCCTGGAATATGGTCGCAAATATTTTTCCCTAGCCAAATCGACCATCCTATTGCAGTGATTGGATATAAATTCGCGCATTCCGTTTTTTAATCGATGAACATCCATTGCATCGGCATCCATCTCAATAATAAGGTCGATATCGCTCTTTGAAGTTTGTTCGCTTCGCGCGAAAGATCCAAACAAGCCGATTTTAATTACATGAAACTGTTGTTTAAAAAATTCACGATTGGTCTTTAGGAATTCAAGGATTTCATCCCGAGTCTCCATGATGTTCCCTTTTAGCTTTTTAATATTGTTCTATCTCCTATTAAAAATACCATTTTCGCCGGTTAAATCCTTGAAAAAATGATTATTTCGCGGTCATACCCACTCGTCTCGAAATAATATCCTGCTAACGAATTTTCTTATTCCACAAACCGTACAACGTTAATCCGGTTAACGTCTCTCACGAAGTTTTGCCCGCGCTTGCTGCCATGTTGTTGTGAATTTCGCGGTTTTATATTGTACGCGACCGGTTTACCTTGTGTCATTTTAAACATATCAACGCGTTAAAAATCACTAAAAACTATTAAAACAACGCGTTGTTTTAATAGTTTTTAAGGAGATCAAGTATGTAAAAACGAGGCCCAGGCCTGCCCTGGGCTTGTCGAATAGGGCGGGCCGCAGTGGCTGCCGGTAGGGCTGCGGGTGAGAAGGGCTATGATAGATGCATGAAATGGCAATACGGCTTAATAAATATAGCGCTAATTTGCGAGAGATATGACTGCATTTGCCTGTTTGCAAATCATAGCATGATACCTAATAAAAACAACGTGTCGCCCAATGCTTGACGTGAACTTTTTATATATAAAGCTTGGCTGTTAGGTACTGATAAAACTATTAGCTTATCATAGTATATTTTTCTCGCCGCATATTTTATTGCTTTTTACATCATGTTGCGTCTCTGCTTATTTTAGCAGTTTAAGCGCTTTCGATTTCCTGGATATTTAAGTAAACCCATTTTTTCAAGCTATTATATTTCGGGATTATTTTTGCAACTGATATTCTATCATTTTTACTCATAAAAAGGGGTTTTGGATATCAAAAAAGCTCCCAATTTTGGGATTGTTTTATGTTTTATTTTTATTGAATGTCAAAAACAACTTGTTTTTGAGCCTGTTTTGTGAATTTATCATGACATTTTAGTGCGTATTAAATGCGAGACTCTACAACATCATTCTGCCCTTAATTTCTTACTTTTTTAACATTTCCAAAATATGTATAGGGTACCATGCCTAAGTTGTAAATCTTAACCATTTTATAATTATTTTGGAACTCAATAATGGTTACACCTTGGTCACTTAATGTATAATACCAAACTGAGCCAGAAGTTTCTGATTTGTTGTCCCCATATTTATTTTTCATAGGATATATTTGTGTTTCATTCGCTAAACTGTAAAGCCCACATTGTGCAGTTATTCTATTCGTACCTAAGCCTGCAATGAAAAGATTCTCTACTTTTGTAGTATTGCTTATGGTGTATATTGGTTGGTGCGTTATATTACATTTTCCACCTTTCCAATCTGTATACTCAATACTATCTAATTCAAATAATTTCATGTCACCAAATACTGACGAACAAAATTCAAAGCAAATTGCAATTGAATAAATTATCATTTTCATGAATTATCTCTTTTTGTATAGTTTGTTAGCTTGTTCTTAGATTTTTCTTAATATATTCCATTAAGTACATTATTTTGTGAGCAAGATAATTCCTCGTCTTAAAACAATGCCCTTTTAATATTATTTTTATGCACGAGTTTTTTCCGGCAATTCGGTTCCCTGGTTTAGTGTGCCGGTAACCATTCGAAACAGCAATTTATTTCTTCAATCGTTTTGATAACAACCCCGAAGTATCCTTGGGATTGCGTTTGAAATGAAAAACTCCCACCACAATAATGATATCACCTGAGATTATATAATAAATTCCATAAGGGAAATGGTGCATTATGGCGACTCGTGTGTTTCGAAATCTTTTGGGGGATGATTCAGGAAAGAGGAGAATATTGTCAAGAGCCGCTTCTATACATAATTCAAAATTCGCGCCCAAACCTGTTCGCTTTGATTCATACCAGTCATGGGCCTCAAGAATGTCCCTCTCAGCTTCAGAAAGAAGAACTATTTGCACATGCGTCTCTCACGAAGTTTTGCCCGCACCTGCGGCCATGTTGTGAATTTCGCGGTTTTATTTTGGATGGCATCCAGCCGGCGACTCAGCTCGCGCTTTTGAGCGGCTGTAAGATCAAGTTCATCCGAATGTTCCGGAATGCTTTCCCAAATTTTTCCCGCGAGCACGATCCGCTCGGCAACAGATAATTTTTTAATATCTTGTAGAGTAATCGGCGGCATGCACAAGCTCCTTATTATAGTAATCAATTTGCTCTAAGCGCTTCCAACACTCTTCAAATATACAAAAAAAACAGTCGAAAGTAAGGAATTATCGCATTGTCTGCATCATTTCTGCCTACCAAAAACTTTGAGATTCCTCAAATTTCGGCACTATAGCAACTCGTCACGAAACAATGCCTTTTTAATATTATTTTTATGCACGAGTTCTTTACGGCAATTCGGTTCCCTGGTTTAGAATATCGATATACTTCGCATAACTGAACAGGCGATTACGTTTTTTTGCGGTGAGCTCCCGAACAATACCAAGTTCCACCAGATGGTTTAACACCTTGTTGACTGTGGCCGGAGTAATGCCGGTTTTTTCTACTAACCAGCCGGAGGTAGCAATGGGATGCTCCATAAACGTCCGGTGGACTCGAAGCGTCGATGCAGCCGCCCTCCCAAGCTCGCTGATTTTTTCCCTGTCTTTATTCGACAAGTCGAGAAGATGCTGGGCTGTTTCTATTGCTTGCGTAGCAGTAACGATCACTGCTTCAGCAAAGAAATCCAGCCATGCTTCCCATTCCCCCGATAGACGGACATTATTGAGCAATTTATAATAATATCGTCTATGAGTCTTGAAATAGAGGCTGAGATACAGCATCGGCTCATGTAAAACCTTTTGCTCGCAAAGTAATAGCGTTATAAGCAAACGTCCAAGTCGGCCATTGCCATCAAGGAATGGGTGGATAGTCTCAAATTGTACGTGTGCCAATGCCGCCTTGAGCAACACGGAAGTTGGTTCGGGCTTGTCATGAAGGAACAATTCGAATTTACTCAAGCATTCCATCAAGTCGTCGGCCGGAGGCGGGACAAATATGGCATTGCCCGGTCGAGTGCCGCCAATCCAATTCTGTGATCTCCGAAATTCACCGGGTGTTTGTTTGCTGCCACGCCCTTTCGATAGTAGCACACCGTGAATTTCTTTGATAAGGCGCAACGATAATGGAAGCGCTTTCTCAAGAAGTTGTAGCCCATGATTGAGTGCTGCAACGTAGTTGCTTACCTCCTGCCGGCCTGCTACGCCGACATTCGGCAATACCGGACTGCATTTAAGCTTTAGTAAAGTGCCCTGATCAACAAAATCCGGTGGGGAACCGGATGGGGCACGTTGCAACGTGCAACTACGATGATCCCGAATATGAATCACGATGTGCGCATGATTCGGCATTATTATATATTCGTCAATTTTGATATTGGCCCGCATTTTTTGGGTCATTATTATTTCATTTTGAACGATTGTCCCCATTTCATTCAACGACATTTTGCCGTCCGCGACATCCCCGAACAATTTTTTTTCCGGTCGTGAATGCATATCGTCACGAAATAATACCCCGGATGGGAATAATCATAATACTCCCGTAGTAAATAATGGTCCGCGGGTTTGCCCTATTGCATTGTTTTTTTACTTTCCATAAAAAACAACGCCTTCTTGCCCCAACAAGAATTATCTTATTGGCAAAAAGGAGTTTCCATGACTATCGCGACAATCCGGATCACCGACCTGCTGCTGCGCACGGTCATCGGCGGCAATGACTGGGAGAAGGCTACGAAGCAGGACGTAATCATCAACGCGCAACTTGACTACGACGCCTCCAGGGCCATCGTCACCGACAATATGGAGGACGCGGTGGATTATAAGAAATTGAAGCGCAGGATCATCGACGAGGTGGAACAGTCGCGATTTCAGCTCCTCGAAAAACTCACGAGTCATATCCTGGAGATCGCCATGGAAGATCCGCACGTTCTCAACGCAACGGTGAAGGTTGATAAGCCTTCGGCGCTCCGTTTTGCCAAAACCGTGTCCGTTGAAATGAGCGACCGGAGGCGGACGTGAACATCGCGGCCGTCGGCGTTGGGTCCAATATCGACGCGGCCCTCAATATAGCCGGGGCGCGGGAACTGCTGTCGGGGGAGCACACGCTCCTCAAGGAATCAGCTTTCCTGGTCACCACCCCTATAGGTAATTATCGACAGCCCGATTTTCTCAACGGAGCGTTCCTTGTTGCCACGCAACTGGACCGGGACGAATTCACGGCCTATCTTAAAAAACTGGAGTACCGCCTGGGCAGGGTGCGCGAAGCCGACAAATACGGCCCGCGAACGATCGACCTTGACATTGTCGTATGGAACGGGAAAATCGTCCACCGCGATTTCCATGCGCGCAAATTCGTAAAGAATGCGGTCGTGGAGCTCTTGCCGGAATTGGAAACCCGCAAAGAATAATCATCTCCCCTGCCCGAACACCCTATAATCAATATCAGGAAAAATATTGTTGTGGGATTCAAGCAATGAAAGAAAATGCTTGTCGAGACGGTCATGTTCCAGATCGTCGGCGAGCCGGGTGAAATTGGCGATATGCTCGCGGGTTCGGCGCTGGGCGTAGTTGACCATGGTTCCGCTTTTCATGATGAACGCCCAGTCCGAGGACTGCGCCAACAACTGCTCCCTGGCCATTTGGTTCAAGGCCCTTTTAGCTAGGCTGCCGGCCTCCCGGTGGGTTTCCACGGCGTCCGACATCCTTTTTTCCATGGTTTGAAACTGAGGGTAGATCCAGTCGTTACTGCCGTTGATCCAAATTTCCGAATATCCCTTGTATCCCCAGCTTGAAAACGACGGTCCGGCTTCCTGGTTCACGGGGTTTGCGGAAAGATAATCGGAGGCGGTGCAGAGCCCAACGGTGTTTTGCTCAAACGCCATTTTCCGAATGAGAAAGTTCAGCCACTGCGGCCCTTCGTACCACCAATGACCGAACAGCTCCGCGTCGTAGGGCGCGACCACAATGGGTTGGCGGTCCATGAGCGACGCGCAGTAGTCGATTTGTTTTTCCCGGTTGAACATGAAGTTACCCGCGTGAACGGCGGCCCGCCGAAGGGCTTCTTCACGCACGTAGGGTTTTTTATCCTCGGTCTTGCCGGTTATTTTATAATATTTGATCCCCGTGGTGGACCTTATCCCGATGGGGTCGATATACGGACGAATATAATCGATGTCAAGGTCGAAGCCGATGTCACGGTAAAATTCCCGGTAATGATAGTCTCCGGGATACCCTTCCTTGGCGCTCCAAACGGCTTTTGACGATGCAATGTCCCGGCCGAACGCGGCAACTCCCGCGTCCTTGCATATAAGCGGGGCGAACACGCCATACCGCGGCCGCGGCTGGGCGAACAGTATCCCATGCGCGTCGGAAAAAAAATAGGAAATGCCCGCCTCGGAGAGCAGGTGTTCCACCCCAGGGTAATATCCGCATTCCGGCAGCCACATTCCCGCGGGATCGCGCCCGAACCAGCGGCGATAGGATTCCTTGCCGAGAAGCACCTGCGCCCGCGCGGAGCGAGGGGCGTTTTGCAGCGCCGGTAAATAACCGTGTGTCGCGGCGCTCGTGATAATCTCAAACACGCCCGCGTCCTGCAATAACCTGAAGTGGGAAACGAGATCGCACGAGTCATTATCAACGAACATTTTCCTGCACAACAGGAATTTGTCCAAATACATACGCGCCGTATCGCGGAACTCGGGCATGCGTTTCGTGCGTTCACATTCCATTTCGGCCAGATTGATGAGACGGTCGATGTACTTTACGTAGCGTTGCTGTAAAACGGGATCGGTGAGCATCGAACACAGAGTTGGTGAAAGCGACCAGGTGATCCTGAAGGGAACGCGATCGTTGACTAAATTGTCAAACATCGCCAGCAGGGGAATGTAGCATTCGGTAATGGCTTCGAACAGCCAGTTTTCCTCAAGCATGAATTCGCATTCAGGATGCCGGATATACGGCAAGTGGGCGTGCAGAACGATGCACAACCAGCCTTTCGGCGACTGATTGTCCACTGCTTCAGGGCGCGGCCGCGTCATGCAATGCCGCCTGAAACGGCGACGGAGCCGAGACCGGTGATAAAAGCGTCAAGGGATTGACTTGCGTCAATATCCCCGTTCATGGCGTCGGTAGACGCCCTGATGAGTTTATCGGAATGAACCGCCGACCACGCCTTGTCCTGCTGATCGCTGACGCCTTTACGGGGCGTCAGACAACTATTGGACCGGACGATTTTAAAAAACGCGCCCCCGGCGTCGATAACCCCGTACTCAAGCATATACGTCCGACCCTGTTCGGGAACCCTCACGTAGTAGCTGCTTGCTGAATCGGGTATTTCGATATCCTCGGTTTGCCACGCGTTGGACCCATTGTAATGAATGTCGGAAACATCCAGAAGCCGTAGCGCGCGCTTTGACCGTTCAAAGGCCGAAACCTCCATGCGTTTGCGTAAGCGCGTCAGCGCTAAGGGATCTATTTCCCAATAGGTAAAAATCGTCTCGGGGTCCCTCGGCAGGGCATACATAACGGAATTGTTGGAGCCGCCGCGGCCGCCGCCTTGGTCCGGCTCGGTAACAGCGCCGCTTGATTTTTTAAAGTGAGCGTTTTTGGGGGAATTCATGCATCGCCTACTTCGTCAGGAAAGCGGATGCGCGCCGACTAATAAATACCCATGGACGATTTGTTCCATCGGCGGCTTCCATTTATGCCGATGGCAAAACGAAGGAAATTTTCGGAATAGCCCGAGTATTGGCCGGTGGTTCTTCTTCCCGCTTCAGCGCCAAGAGTCAATAAGCCCCTGTTCTTGCCGATAGGAAGTCCGGTTCCCAATGAAAAAGCGAATTCCGAGCTTTGGTCGGCGGGAAGCTCCGCATACCTGAAACCGGCGCCATAGTGAATCGTTTCCCAATACTTTGGCGCCATGACCGCGGGCGCCGGAACATACTGAGCGCCCGCCGAAACGGAAAGCGCGGCGGACTTACGGGCATCCGCAAGCACTTCATGCGAATAATACATATCCCAAAGCGTCATGGAAAGATCCGCTGCCGTAAGCCATTCCTTATTGATGGAATACGATAGCCCGGCGGCCAAGGACGGAGGAAGACGCATGGATGCGGAACTCTTTTTTTGATCAAGAGGCACCGGAACAAGTCCGCCTCTGGAGCTGACGGTATCCGAGGAAGTGGAATAAATCGCATTGTCTTTACGCAGGTTATCGGCGAAAAAATATTCCCCCGACAATCCCATTTTAAAATTTCCGATCGGAAGCATCAGTCCGGCCCTCAGACCATTGGTACGCAACCCTACATACGTGCTGTCACGCGATTCGGTAGTGCTGCTGACGTCGGTGATGGTGCGAACGATTGATTGGGAAGATGAAAAATATACTCGTTCATACGCCAACCCCATCTTCAATTTCAGTTTCGGCAATTCTCGTCCCCAGCCCACTTGCCAAACGGTCGTTGCGCCCGAGACGGCTAATCCGGGCTGGTAGGTGACGATTGAATTATCGTACAGCGCAGACTGCTGCGCCGGCTGGAATTTGGAGCTTGGGTTATTTTCAACATTATAGGATAGTCCTACGGCGCCTATTATGCCCAAGGCAAGGCCAATGGAAATTTGTTGAGGATATCCCTCAATAAAATTAGTATGACCTCCCGTTTGGGAAATGCGTGTAAAGTCGAAAGTATACAATGAAGAAAATACCGCCTTATCGATGAACCCAAGGTTCGCCGGATTGCGAAGCATACAGTTGTAGTCATCGCTGACCCCGTTAGCCGAGCCGCCCATCATGAAGGAAGGACCGGAGTTTTGCCGGATGGGCAGGCCCGTGGGAAACAGCAACCCGATTTGGGATTGCGCCCGGACCGCGGGAGCAAAAGCCGTCAAAGAGAGGACCGTAACGATCAAACCGGCGATGACGCGTAAAAACATCCGTGAATGGCGCGATTCGAATTGCGAAGTTGTCATGGTTGCGATGCTACACCTTTATCGTGGATTTGTTACAATGGTGTTTAATTTCAATGAGTCCGGAGGCGCCCAATCGATTTGCGCAAAGGCCGGCGGTTGACCCTGGGCCGGTAACGTCAAATAGAGATATACCACCGTGCTCTTGCGGTTGACGATGAGCGGCTGAATCCAGCTTGCAAGAGGTAGAACGTAGTTGGTATCAGGCGACGCCCCGGTTCTTATATAGAAAGAGGAAACCTTTTTAAACGAATTTTGTCCAACGGCAAGCGTGTCGGATACGTTATAGAGTACTTGCAGGGAATCCCTTTTCAAGTCCGTCGTGATCCGCGCCGGTTTTATGGACAGATCGGCCCGTTGAATAATCATGAACTTCCTGCCCGAGGCCGCGGAATCATCCATATAGGCCTTGACAGCCGACACGTCCAGTTTTATAACGGCTCTTCGGTTTGTTCCCGATGAGGAAACAGGATCGGGGGTCGCGTTATCCGCGCCCGCGGAAAAAACGGGCTCGAACGTCGAAACATAGGAATTAACGCCGCTGCAAGGGAGCGGCGCCGATTGAAGAGCGGTATCCGCGCCTTTATGATAATAAATAGTGATCCGCGGGGCGTATGATCCGTAGGCGGGCCCATAAAATCGCGCCACTCCGCTTGCGTTGGGAGAGCCTTTAAGGCAAAAGGCGAACCATGCGGTGTCGGCGCTGGTATCGCTCCTGACGGTGTTGAGCAAACGGCGTGCGTATGAACTATCCAACTGATCGATATGGACCGAATAGACCGAATCAGCGGCGCTGCTATCGAGACTCACGGTTTTCGTAGCGATTTTAGTTGTAATGGAATTGGTATATAGTAACGTAGAATCCCTTTGCAAACCACAAGCGAATATGTCTACCGCCGTTGAAGTATTTCGACCAGTCGCCGGCGGCGAAACCGAATCAACGGTTACCTTCAATCTATTTACAAAGAAAACGATACTGTCGATTTTCGATGCTTGCTTTAAAGGATCCCTCACGATGGCCCATAAAATATCCCGGTAAACGCTCGGTCTGAACTCAATATATGAAATCGCCTCGGCATTATACATGGCGTCGATGCTCGTAAGACCCGTAAAAATACCGGCGGATAAAAAATACGGGCGGCGTTGCAAAGCCTCGGGAATGGTATCATCGATATCGCGCCTGCTGGAAACGCCGACGACGCGCGCGGCGGTTTTAAACGTCCTGATGTTTTGTTCGATATTGGTGATACTCGAATCAAGGTTCGTGATGATATTTTGGCCCAATTCGGTGGACGGCTTGAATGGGTTCGAACAAAAAAGCGCGCCGGAGACGCCGGCGAAAATAATCGAACGGACAAGGCTGTTTTTTTTCATAACGTGATTACGATTGTGGCAAAGGGAATGGTATTTTTAAATTAAAAAAGAATGTCTTAACCGGCATTAGACCGAACGAATCGGCTCATTAGCGATAGAAAATAGATCAGGCAAAATAGGTTTGACGGGATAAAATGTCAATCGCATTATTTTTTAAGCCCGGCGTATAAAAAACAAGCGCCCATGCGTGTTTAATTACTATTTTTATACCGTGGAATATTCTCCGTTCAAGCGTCCGTCCGATTGCGCCATTTTAGTGGTCGATGATGAGGAAATCATCTGCGAACTGCTCGAATCGGCCCTGCATGGAACGTACCGGGTCACAACGTGTTTATCGGGCGCCGAGGCCCTGCGGCTTTTGGAACAGCACTCCTTCGACGTGGTGATCTCGGACCTGGGCCTTCCCGGCGTGTCGGGCCTCGATGTTCTCAGGTTCGCGAAGGACAAGGACGACTTCGTTGAAATCATGATTATTACCGGCTTCGCGTCGCTGGAATCGGCCACCAGCGCCATCAACCTCGGCGTTGCGGCGTACCTGACAAAACCATTGGCGATCGCCGATCTGCAGCTCCAGGTTGAAAAATCGGTGGCCACGAGGCTTTTTCATTTAAAAAGCCTGCGGTTTATGAAGGAAGCCGGAGGGTTTGAACCGCACGTCAAGGACCATCTCTTCGACATGACGGCGCTGTATTATTTTTCCCGTAAACTGATGCTGTCGCTGGAAATGCCCGAAATCCTGCGAATCGTTTTACAGGAAATAAACGAGCGGATGGACGCTTCATTCTGCGTGCTCGGCCTGAGCTACCTCAGCTATTCCGAAATCGCGGCCATGCCGCGGGTGGGCGAACTTCCGGAGCCTCTCGTTCGTCGGTCCCTCCAAACGAACTGGAACGACGGGTTCGGCGGGTTTGATAAGGCGCAATTTGAAAAAGGGGAAATCCCGCTTACGCTCTATAAAGGGAAGAAAGGGGTCTGCGAGCCGCCGGCGGACAATACGCCCGCGACCGTTCAACTGTCCCTGATGGGACAAACCATCGGATCGCTCCTTATTTTCCGTCCCGCCCGGGTGACCTTTACCGAAGCGGAAAGCCAATTCCTTCATGTTTTTTCCTCCTATGTTTCGGGAGTCATCGAACACGGCTACCTGGACCTGCAAGCCAAGGTCCAAGCCCGTACCGACGGCCTCACCGGCATAGCCAACCACCGCTGTTTCCATGAACAACTCGGACGGGAAATCGCGCGCGCCGACAGGAACAAGTCGGAATTCGCCGTGGTCCTTATGGATATCGACGATTTCAAGTTTGTCAATGATACATACGGACACCTCGTGGGCGACGCGGTCATCAAGGACCTTTCGAGGCGCATCGGCGCGATGGTACGCAAGGGCGACACCTTCTCGCGCCAGGGCGGAGAGGAATTTTCCTTAATACTTCCCGATACCTCCCTTGAAGGCGCGGAGATACTTGCGCAGCGCGTTTGCGAGCATATCAACGCGGCTCCGTTCGTATTCTCGCAAACCAGCGTCCGCTATACCATCAGCCTGGGGATCTCCGTTTACAAGGGTAAATATCCGCGAACCAAGGACGCGCTCATCGGCGACGCTGACGACGCCCTTTACAAGTCCAAAAAGAGCGGTAAAAACCGGGTGAGCTCGACTCCGCTTAAACCATGATGAATTCCATCGTCCATTGTTGCACCGGCGTCTACAGCGCATTGATCGAAGCGTTCGGAATTTCCATTTTACCGCTCATCGCCGCCGCGAAAGCGGCGCCGCGATGGAACATCAAGGAACGATGCGGCCTGCCTTTTGCGCGGGAGGCCGTGAACGGCAGAACCGTGGCATGGATACACGCGGCTTCAATGGGAGAGTCGAAAGTATTGATGAAATTTCTTGACATCCTTAAAAAAAAGCATCCGGGAGACGCTTATGTGCTTACCGCCACGACGCGCAGCGGGGTCGAATACCTGTCGACCCAACCAACGGACAACGTCGTGGCCGTCGGATTCCTTCCTCTTGACACACTGCGTCTTATGCGGTCCATGATCGACTCATTTCGCGTTACTCGCGTATGGCTCATGGAAACCGAATTATGGCCCTCCATGATGATGGCCTGCATACGGGCGGGAGTTCCGGTGGGCATCGTGAATGCGCGCATGGAAGAGCGGTCCTTCAACTCCTATCGGCGTTTTCGGGCGCTCTGCACCCCGATTTTCCGCTCTTTGGACATCGTACTGGCGCAAAACGAGCCCTATGCGCGGCGTTTCGCACTGATGGGAACGCGACCTGATAAAGTCCACATCATCGGCAATCTTAAAAGCCTGGTCGATATCGGCGTCCCGCCGCCGCAACAGCGTCAAGCATTGCGCGGCGCCATGCACCTCGGTAACGGCGATTTCGTGCTGACCGCGGGATGCGTCCATGCGGGCGAGGGCATTGTTTTAAAGGACGCCCTCGCTATCCTGCGCGAGGGCGGTATGCATGTCAAATGCATCGTCGTGCCCAGGCATCTCGGCGATACGCCCGCGCTCATCAATGAATTCGGCGGCGCCGCTCTCCATGTGAAGGAAGCCCGCGCGCCGAGGGAGTGGGACGTCTGTATTATCGAAAAAATGGGGGTGCTCACGGACATGTATAAAGCCGCGGATGCGGCGTTTATCGGCGGCACTTTCGTTCCCGTTGGAGGCCATAACGTTTGGGACGCGGCGCAATTCGCGCTGCCGGTTTTTTTCGGCCCTCATTACCACGCGCAGAGGGAAAGTTGCGAACAAATCATTCAAGCGGGGGCCGGTTTTTCAGTAACGGGAGCTCGCGATTTAGCCCGCCGTATTTCCTCGTTGTTTATATCAGGCGCCGCACAATCTTCTACGCTTGCGGATTTCATTCAAGCTTCACGCACACGTTTTAAAGAAATCGAGCATCTTCTCCCATGAACCCACCAGCCGTCCGTCCCGTCACCTTCACCCTGTTTATGGGAGACGATACCATAAGCAGGGAAAAAGCCAAGGCAAACGCCATTGCCGCGGTGCAGGCCGCTTCCACCGGCGCCATGATCGAACGGTTTGATCCCGATGGGCAGCCCTTCGCCTCCTTTGCCGAGCGCATCATCACTCCGTCGCTGTTCCAGGCGGTCAGGATTTTTTTATTACGTGACGCACACCGCCTGAAAAAAGACGACCTTGATCTGCTGAAAAACGTTTTTGCGTACGATATTCCTGATATTCACGTCATCATCGAATCCGATGTCGCGCGGGTGAAAAAGGGCAGGGAACGGACCCTGTCCAAGGATTTTGAACAATGGCTCCAGGTGTACCTTGACAACGTCGGCGCCCGGCCTGATACATTCGCGTTCATGGAATATCCGCAGCCGGCGGAGTATAAAATGGCTCAATGGCTCGAAGCCCAAACTCCATTGCTCCTGGGAAGGAGCATCGCCCGAAGGGACGCGGAGTATCTCGTGGATTTGGTGGGAACCGACGGCGCCGCGCTCTATTCCGAACTGCAAAAAATAGACGTTTTCCTTCCACCGAATAAAAACGTCGACCGCGCGGCGATCGAGGCGGTGTCGGGCGCGACGCGTCTCATGACGCACTTCGAACTCGCGCAGGCCCTGGGAAAAAAGGACTTTCCCAAGGCCCTGGAAATCATCGATTCCCTTTACATGGGCAGCGTGTACCCGCCGCTCTACATTTCGGCGATATTCAAGCATTTCTGGGCGCTTTTCAGGATCGCCCTCTACGCCAAGGCCAACCCGGGGGAAATGAAAAAATTCGAAGCCTCGATGAAGCGGTACAATAAAGAAGTCCAGGACGAAATCGGCCTTGGCATCGGCATTGCCGCGGGCCTGCTCTCCGACAAGCAGCGGACCAGCGTCTACCCGGTCATCGTAAAACCGGGCCTCACGCAACAGGCCCTGTCGTTTACCGAAGCGCATTTTAAAAAAATATTCGGATGGCTCAAGGAACACGACATCGGTATAAAAACAGGCCGTATGGACGATTCGAAAATAGGCTTTCAGCTTTTGTGCTACAAAATTTACAACGTCGCGGAGATCGAAGAGTGATGCGGTATTTCTTTCGAGTGGAATACGACGGCACGCGCTATGGCGGCTGGCAATCGCAAACCAATGCCCCGAGCATCCAGGAAACGCTCATCAAGGCGTTTTCCGTGGTCACGCGCGAACAATGCGCCGTGACCGGCGCCGGCCGCACCGACGCGGGAGTACATGCGCTGGCCCAGGCCGCGCATATCGACCTGGCCTCCCCCATTCAAATCTCAGCCTGCGAATTGTCGGTCAACGCCCTGCTTCCCGACGATATCGCCATCTACCGCTTGCAGCCCGCGCCCGAAGGTTTTCATGCGCGGTATTCCCCAAAACGCCGTCGGTACGTCTATAGATTCGCGTTGCGCAAATCACCGCTTCTCTACAAAAAGGTTTGGATGGTGTTTTACCGGGTAGATTGGGTTAAGGTGCGCGAGGCGCTTCCCAGCCTGCTCGGTTCCCACGATTTCAGCGCCTTTTGCGCGGCCGGCGGCGGCGCAAAAACCATGACCTGCGCGGTGAGCCGCGCCGAGCTGTCGTCCGCCGAACATGGGTACGCCTTTACCATCGAAGCAAATCGGTTCCTGTATAAAATGGTTCGAACCATCGTCGGTACGCTCATCGGCATCGGCAGGGGAAAAATTCTCCAACCGCTGGACGAAATCCTCGCCTTCAAGGATCGGTCCCTTGCCGGGGAAACCGCTCCCGCGTGCGGACTTTCGCTGGACTACGTGGAATATGAGGGGATCGATTAATTTTTAATAGGGATCTCAACAAACGCCGGAATCTCAAACGCCGAAGCTTTTAACTTTTTATTGATCTCCACCTTTGATATCAGCAGCGTATCAACTGAAATCGTTCCGGCGGGGTTTTGGCGCACAATGATCTTATTGGGGAATAAGGCCTTCTTGGACGCGGTGTCGTATTCGAAAACGGTTTGCCTTCGCACATTGTCCGACGAGTCAATCATTTCCACGAGGACGATCGCGTTTTTCGCGCGGTCCGCCTTAATAATTTCCCTGCCCTCTCCCGTCTCACGCTCAAAGTAAAGGAAATCGTTGATGCTTGCCTTCAGCGATACGGCAAGGGTGTCCATCCTCGTGAACCGCAACAGCGGTCCGAACAAGTGAACCGAGGCCAGCAGTTCATTGAATCGCGCGGGGGCCGAGACGGCATTGACGCAATACCCCTGTTTCGACCTCCTGTTGACGCCCGTTATCGTCGAATCGTTTGCGATAAACGTATAATCGAACGGTTTCGCGTATGTATAGGCCCACCTTCCGGTTTCCCGGTCAAAACAAAAAAAACACCGGGAAATTTTGACCACGCCGTTGCATGATTGCTTTCGGACCACCGAGCAACTCACGGCGCCGATGGAGCGGACTGCGCCGAGCGCATTCCGGAGTATCGCCGCGGGTTGAGCAAACGCCGACGCTGCGAGGCAGGAGATAAAGAGGAGGCTTACGGCCGCGCTCAACATCACGAACAAAACCCGTATTTGTTGTAGACGATTTTGAAGTAACCGTGATATACTTTTCATTATAGTATATTCCATTAGGGAACCTTAAGATCGATGATATTTCGATATTCATAATATACATTTTTCAAGGAGGAAGCATGTCACGCTTGCGCAGTATGGTTATTATAGGGCTGGTCTTCTTGATGAGTCAATCTCTGCCCGTGTCCGCCCTCATCGGGATAGGAGCGCACTATGGGATCGATCTTACGCTTAAAATGGATAATAAATTGATGGAGCAGACCCAGCTCGACAATTTAAAATTTTCGTTATCGGGACTGCCTTCGATTCCCGGCATCAATCCCGATTCGGTTTTAACCGGCAAGGATATTCCCGTCTATATCAATCGAAAAGATTGGAAAAATACCGGAATCAATTTCGGCGGGAAAATATATGTTGATGTTTTGCCCTTTATTGACGCGCTGGAAGTTTCCACCAATTTCGGCGTCTGGCAATATAACGGTTCGGTCCTCTATCCAAAAAGCATTACCCCAAAATACCCGCCTCCTGCACAAGCTTCGCGCTTTCAGGATTTGGTAGACGTTACCTACGATACGTTACAGCTTTCAATAAAAAAAATATACCCTAACCGGTATTTTTGGGGAGTGACCGAAACGCCCTACGCAAAGCTCCATTTCGACGCGACCATCCGTAAATATCTTCTGCAATTGCCTCCGGTAATAAAAATTCTCAAGATTTACGGCGGCGCCGGTATGAGTGTGGATTTTGCCACCCCCATGCTCAGCTCTAAATTGATTGATGACGCACTTCGCTCATATAGCAGCGTTCCATTAAGTTCCGATATTTTTAGTAGTCAGGATCTTCAGAAAAAAATCATCGACCAGATTATCAACAACATGATGACTCCTCATTACGGCTGCCACATCGCCCTGGGGTCCATGATAAAACTTCCCATGATACCACTGGGATTTTATATTGACGCCAAATACATCATCAGATTCGATAAAATGGACAAGTACGTCGACATCGGCGGAAACGGTTTTTTAATCAACCTCGGCGCCGCTTTGGCATTTTAGGAGGCAAGCATGAAACGATTGTGGGCGCCGTGGCGGATGAAATATATCAAGGCCATCGATAAGGAAAACAAGGAGTGTATTTTTTGCGTCAAGCCCCGGGAGTCCGAGGATAAAAAGAACCTGATCCTTCTGCGCGGGGAGAAGTCCTTCATTATTTTGAATGCGTTTCCTTATAGCAACGGGCACATCCTTGTCGTCCCCTACCTTCACACGCCGCAGATAGACGCGCTGGACGGCCCAACCGCTTCGGAACTATGGAAAAACACGGTCCTCTGCAAGAACGTCCTGAATAAAGCGTATCGCCCCGATGGATTCAATATCGGCATGAACCTCGGCCGGGCGGCGGGAGCGGGCATTGAGCAGCACCTGCATATCCATATCGTTCCACGATGGAACGGCGATACGAACTTCATGCCCATCATGAGCGAAACCCGGGTGGTTTCCGAAAGCCTTGAGGACACCTACGATGCGTTACTGCCTTTTTTTAAGGAGCTTTCAACTATTTCTTGAGGTTTTTCACCGGGCTTGTATTGCCAGAGGGTCATTTTTCCGTTTTCAAGCTTGGCAAAGGTATATTTTTCAATCCATTCGCCGGTATTACAATAGGTTTTCCCGTCCCAATGTTTGATTTCCGGACGATGCGTATGCCCGAACACCACGATGTCATTACCTTGTTTAAGATACTCAAAAGCATGGTCCCGATACTCCTGTAATACGTTTTCCGTAATAAAACGAGACGTCACTTTTCTGCTGGAGCCTGAACAGATGGAGCCTAACGGCACTCCGATATTCGGATGAATGCATTTATAGATCTTTTGATTGAGCGGGAACCGCAGGATCTTTTTTAATATCCTATATCCTACATCATGTCGAATAAGTCCGTCACCATGATAAAGATGAATTTTTTTTCCCTGCAGCAGCGTTTCATAATGGTCTAAATGCGTTTCGACGCCGATTGTTTTTTCAATGAAGGGTCCCAAGGCAAAATCATGATTGCCGGCGAGGTAATGAATCACAACGCCTTTTTTCACTAATTGGGATAATTCACAAAGAATGAAAAAATAATCGGGCCGGATAGCCCTGCCGTACTCGATCCAGAAATCAAATAAATCGCCTACAATATACAGATCGCTGCCGCCGGATGCAATTTCGCGGAGAAAATCGATAAGATGTTCTTCCCGAGAATCACAACCCTTGATGGGAAGTCCCAGGTGGGCGTCGGAAATAAAATAGATGGGGGCTTCTTTATTATCCATAAGGAATAAAAAAAAGGCGAATACCCGTTGGCTCGCCTCTTATGTGCGCAAAAACAACATACTAAGATTGCCGAGGTCTCATTACTCCCATAAATCATCGGTAGTGTCTATATCACTAGCCATATCGCTAAAATTGGCGTTCTCATCATGAAGATTGCCAAAATTTAATTCTCTCATGTCGTCCGCATGTGCATCATCATCATCGTATTCATCAACGTCCCGCAGGATTTCATCCGCGTCGAATTGTTCGTCTAAAATCATAGGTCTTCACCTCCCTTCGCAATGATGGTGCAACCTTAAGTACCCTTTTGCACGAAGAATTATAATGGATTTAATTAGGCTTGTCAACACTTTTTTAAAAAATATTCCAAAACTGTTTTTTTAGAACTACGTTTTACTTCCCGGATCTCGTATATAAAAAAAGAAAAAAATGGAATTGGAAAGTGGTCTCTGACGTAATTCAAAAAATTACTTGTACGCGGAAAATCTATGATTTTGGAGGAAATGGCGGATAGAACGGCTAAAAAAAAACACCCTCACAACTTACCGTGATTTGTCCTTTTTAATAATATTATCAATCTCCTGCTGGACTTTGGCCTGGTACAAGACCTCTTCCAAATCATGGGCGATTTGTTTGCCTTCCTGAAGGACGGCCGCCCGTTTTTCAAGCACTGCTAGTTCCAATTCGCGCCGTTTATTTTCTTCTTTCCGTATCTTTAAAACAACAATAGATCGACCGATTGAAACGCCTAAGAGCAGTATCAAGACCTGTAGTATCCAGAAAATCAAACTCTCTCCCACCATGGAACACCCTTAATAAAATTTTTCAAGCGGTGAATTTCCCCTAAAAATATCTCGGGGAAATAGCAATAACAACTATTTTCTTCCGTTAAAAATACATCAAAAATTCATGGGAGTCGCGTTCGTTTCCATTAACCCGCTCTTCAACTCATGGGAAATTCATCGGTATTGAAATTCATACGGCGGGCGAAGTTCAATAATCCGATGATCTCTTCACGGTCTTGAGGGCTGGGCGCCGGGCTCTTTTTATAATTATCGTAAAGCCCGCTGATAGGACCCGCGAGAATCGAATAAAACGCCTCTTCAAGCTTGTTTTTTGCCACCGGAATTTTAAATCGGTCCACGATATTGAGCAGATATTGCATTCGCCGGCTCGTGGCAACGGAGAGCGTTGCCGCGAAAAGGGTCAATTCCGCCGACAACAATTGTTCCAAAAGGAGGGTACTTTTCGTAAAGTCGATTGTAACGTTATATTTTTCCACTTTCTTCCACATCGTCAGCAACCTCGAAAAGACGGCGTCCTCCCGCCCATACACTTCTAATTCATTGACAGCCGTATTCCATTCATCGCTCATCAAATACGCGACGGGCGCCACAACGTAATCGGGAATTGAAACATTGAGGCCGCACAACGACGTAATGATCTTCTCATTCCGGTCCATCCAGGCGGTATAGCGGTGAAGCGTATCTTTGGAGAACAGTTCGAGAAAATGGCATACTAAAAGCGCCTTTGACTCTTCAAAAATCGTGGAAAAGTCCATTTTCATAACAAGCGGATGCGTCAACCAGCATTGGAGATCGCCTATCCTGAACAAAGGACTATTGACGACGTCCGCGGGCGCGACCATACCGGTTATTTCGGCCTCCGTATTTTGGTGGAGTACGACATAGAGGACTGCCTGTTCGCTGTAATTACTGCGCTGCATGGAAAGCGAATAGACGGTATACTTCGTATCTTTGGCGTTGTGAATACTCTCCTTATACGATAGAACCATGCCGTACCCATAGGAATCGAAGGAGAGAGACCGGGGTTTTTCGTCATTCAGCAATATCTTTTCAACCACCGCGGTAAAGGCGATCATCGCATGGTGGCGAAAATTGGGCGCCACATGGCGCTGGAAGATGGTTTTTCCGGTCATGCCCGCGATATTGCCGTGAACTCGGTCCAATGCCCCCAGAAATACGCCGAGCGTCTCTTCAAAGGCATTCGCGTCGATGCCCAATTGCATCGCCCGTCCCGCGTAGGCAATGTTTTGGATTGTTTCGATGCCGCTGAGGTCTGAAAAAAACCATCCGCACGAAGTATAAGCGAAAAGCATGAATTTCTGCGCTTCGATCAGCCGGCGGGCCAGCAGCGCTTGTTCCTTGGAAAGCGGGTCCCGGGCGCCTTGCCGTTCTAATATTTGCTTCATTGCATCAAACGAACGCGCTTCGTCTATCTCAATATAGGCGTCCCTTACCTTCCAGGGGTCGGAAAAAAGGGAAGAAAGGTCGCGCTCATACTGCTTATCAATACGATGCTGGAGCTCACCGAAAGCCTCGCGCAGCGGCGCCCGCCAGGTCTGTTTCCACCCGGGAGCGCCGCCGGTCTTGCACCCGCAATCACGCGTCCACCGCCCCACGCCATGGGCGCAGCTCCATGCCGAACCTTCGCTGAATGCGTTTTTCAGGACCACCTCATGGAGAGGCGGGTGCGTTTCGAGATACCAGGCGAAGTTTACAGGCGTTATGTTCATACGCGGCGCGACCTTGCGAAAGAAATACGCCAGACACATGTCGCTGAGCGGCTTATGATGACCAAAGGTTTCACCATCGGTGGCGATGATCACCGCCTCGTCTTCCCTTGAGGCATCATTGAAGCATGAACGGATCTTTTCGCCGAAAAGATGGGCTTCGGAGAGCAGATTGCCGAAGCTGACTTCACGCGAAAGGGGCTCATTAAAGAAAAAGACGTCGAGATGCCCGTCTAATCGACCGCCGCCGGGTTCGCAGGGAAAAACGCGATAGGGACGCCTTGTGTCGATACCTCTCTGCGCGACGGAGGTCCACTCCGTATCGCCCGACAGCGGCCTGAAACGCTCGGCCTGGGCGGGAGAAAGGACGACGAAACGTATCCCTTCCTCAACCAGGCAGCGAACCGTTTCCATGTTGATGGCCGTCTCGGCAAGCCACAACCCTTCGGGGTCCCTTTCGAAATGTTTCCGGAAAAACGCCTTGGCCCAGCGTATTTGAGTGATTTGATCCCGACGCGACGCGAGCGGCATGATACAATGGTTATATACTTGACCAATAGCATTTCCGTGATTTTGAAGCGCGGCGCGGCTTTCCCGGTCGCCTTCAAGGATTCGCCGGACCGTTTCGGGGTGCCGTCGCAAAAGCCAGGAGAACAGCGTGGGACCGAAGTTGAAATTGAGATTCGCGTAATTGTTATGGATGGCGGCGATCATTCCCTTTGAGTCAAGTAGTCGGGAATAGGCGTTGGGCCGGTAACACTGGTCGTAGACGCGTTCATTCCAGTCGTGGTAGGGATCGGCCGACGGCTGGCGTTCGACAATGTTAAGCCAGGCGTTTTCACGCGGTGGCTGGTAAAAATGTCCGTGGATGATTATATAGCGCCGTCCGCAACCGCCGCGCTCATTGCCAGTCATACGGTTGCCCGTTTTGATACGTCATTTTCCTGCCCGCCAAGCGCTGCTTGAGGATGTCCAGCCCTTGCGCGATGATGTCGTCGCGTGAATCGGAAATGTTGTCGAACCACTGTTCGAGTTCATTGTTGATCCGTGTATAACACTTATCGCCTAGTTTACGGTCGCCCAATTGTATTTCAATGGCGCCTTTTTTCCCGTCGATATCAAGATTTTTCATCCATCGAATTGCCATGGAAGCCTCCTCACCCCATTCTACGGTTTTTGCGCGGCTTTGTTCAAGTTCAAATCACTAAGAAAAATCCGGGCCTTTTCCGAATATACGTCGCCCGGGAAACCGATAAGAAGTTCTTCGAGCGCCGCGCGTCCGGCCTCGATCTCGCTGAGATTGACAAGAGAAACGCCGTAGTAATAGCGCGTTTGCGGGCTTAGGGGGGCGATATTTTCACGCCCGACAAGCAAACGGAGAGCCGCCCATGATTTGCCGGCCGCAAGCGTTGCGACGCATTCCTCGGTAAGCAGTCTCCGAACGTCCCGGGGAAGGTCGGTTACCATCGGGGATTCCAGGGCCTTGGCGGCGCTTTCAGGCCGTCGCAGCCACCCGGCATACGCCAGCTCGCCCAAGATTTTCCAGGCGTTCGGGGCGTTTCTAACGCCTTTAAGCAAAAATTTCAAGGAAACCACCGCATGAGCGCCGCCCATGGCGGGTGAAAAATCTATTGAATCCAGGAGTATTCCGGCTTCCACGGCAACGCCGCTGAACACGAGGACGCGCGCCCTCCACAGCAGCAACTGGTCGCGGCGCTCGCTCTTCGCTCTTTCACCCCCGGTCAAACGCGCGCACAGCTCGGAGGCGGCCCGAGGGTCTCCCGCGAAAAGCAGGCCTCTGATTCGAAGTGTGTCGAGCGTTAAAGAAGGAGGAAGTAAGGCGATGAGACTGTCGGCTTTCGCGTAGAAACCGGTTTGTTGATAGAATGCGGCCGCCTCCGCCCGGACGTTGGCGTTTGAAAGCTTTGTCCGGCCAAGCCAGAGCGCGGCGGAGTCGTTTTTTCCGCAACGGGCGTAAGATTGATACAGCATCACGGCGCACATCGATTTCGCGGCCCCCTCGGAAAGAGCGTGATACGCCAAAAGCGCGGGCTCAATGGTCCGGGAGTAAAGTTGACGAGAAAACCGTTTGTACGCGCATCCAAGAATTTCTTCCGTGGAAGGATGACTTTTCGAATGTAATTCCCGAATCGCCCTCAGTTCCTCATCATAGAACCCGAACCGAAAATACGCCCCGGCTATCCATTGCCTGAAAGCCGCGGTGTCCGATTGATATAGGGAAAGAGCGCAATGACGATATTCTTCCAGCGCCGCCTTGATTGTATCCGAAGGCGCTTCCTTGATGATTTCCAAAAGCTGATTTTGGATCGCGAATGATAGCCGCGGTTGCCGCCGCACGATGTCGCACGCGATGCGCCGGGCATGGCTGTAGTCGCCCAATACGCCTTTGATCCGCATCCATTTCATGAGATCGTCGACATCAATGGCGCAACCGCGTTCCGTCGCGTCAAACAGGCTGTCGGCCTCGCGAAGCCGGTCCAGGGACATGAGCCGCGCTATGCGTCCCCGGAATTCGGAAGAGCAGGGCGCATCTTGACAAATACCATACGACGCCGGCCGCAATAAAAGGAACCCGGCGACGACAAGAATGGTTTGCGCGTTACCATGCATGGATAGTAATGCTTTCTTGAAAAGGAGTTTACCCTCTTGCGTTAGCCGCACACTGCCCGTCAAAGCAGTCCCCCCTCTCCCGCAAGGAGAGGGGAACGATCATCAACTATGAGGCAATCCCGCCGCGACCGCGTTACGAATGGATATATGGAGCCGTCCGTAGCTGCGCGTATCTTTATAATTTCGCGCCCATTCGATGGCAGCGTCGCCGATTTTTACCGGAATTCTTATTCCCAGGCCATAGCCCAGCATTTTTTGCACGGCATTCGATGTTTGTGGATCGCCGCTTTTGTTGAGTCGGCCCGCGCCGAAATCCGTAAAAAGATACACGGACCCGAAGTAATTGAAATAGTAGTGATACTCAGCTTGGCCATAGAGTACGGTAGTGAACGCGAATTCATTGTCCGTATATCCACGAACGGAATTATAGCCGCCTGTCCTATACAGTTCAACGCTCTGCATGGTGTCGCGCGCCTCGGTAAGCATGGTCCCGAACACAAGCCTTCCCACAACCGCATGCCGAAACCCAAGGGGCGCATGCGCGCCGCCCCCGGCGTCCATATGCCAACGAGTCAATTGGACCGCGCTTGATTGCGTCAGGCCGCTCCCAATTTTAAACTCGGCATCCTTCGCGAGTTCGCCCGCTCTATACGGACGCGACTCCCTCGACAGGACAAAATCCAGCCCTTCGTAGGCGCTGCCGATGGCCACGGTATCCGTCGTATAGCGCGTTGCCTCGTGTCCGTTCAGCGCGATTCCTCCTTGCCAAAAAGGCGCCACATCGACGCTCAATTTCAATTCGCCGTGTAAATAGCCGTATTCATTCTGTTGAATTTCCAAACCAAACGCGGCCGAACTGAACAGGGGAACTCCCAATAGATACGGAACGGCGCAGGAAACCTCCAGCCGCTGATAGTTCCGTTCCCCGCGGTAGGTTAGCGTCCCCGTTTCTCCGTAATGAAACAGGTTTAAAAGCGAAATATTGAAAAGCCCCGTTACCCCGGCGCTTACCGCCTGGCCTGCCTGAAACGCGACGGCGCCGTCGACGCCGAGACCGGTATTATCGGAAAGAATGAACGGAACAACCACGCTTCCGTCAAATCCGGCCGCCTTCACGGAGTCCAGAGCCGCCGGCGCGCTTTGCGCTCCTTCTTCCTTGAGAATTTTAAGCGATCCCGTTTCAACGGAGGCGACATAAGGGCGCGATAGAAGACGGTTTTGGGATTCCTCGATTTTCCTCAAATCAAATTGCACGTTTTTTTTTATGGAAATATCACGTTCCAAAAGCCGCGCGCTGGTCTTTGTTTTTCCCGCAAGCAAGGGTTTCGCGAATGCATAGCGGCCGTTTTCAGATACTGTAAATATAACAAAAATCCCTTGGGCGGATGCATCACCGCGGACCGGACCGCCGGAAGATGTGTCGACGAGGTCGATGGAGAGCCGGGCGAACGGATATCCGCGCCCACCCATGAAACGAAGCGTCTTGTTTGCAAGCGCCCGGAGTTCTCCCGCGTCATAAAAACGCGGGAACAGGCCTTTTTGAATGGAATCGATGCTGTACGGCGCCGCGCCGCGTATTGCCGCTCCGCAGACCATGCTTCGCTTGCCGGGGTGAATGACAATCGTGTCCGAAACGGTATCCAACGACGCGTTAAAATAGCCGAGGGAATCGAGGAGGCTTTTTACGGAAGAGATTTTTTTATCGGATAGCGACGCGAACTTTTTAACCAATGAAGAGGAATGACCTGAAGCGCCGTCGACCCGAACGGTATACAAGGGGATTGAAAAGTTAACAGCCTCGCCGGCGGCCCATAAAAACCCGGCGCGCCACAGAAGCAGCATCGTGGTAAAAAAAACAATTCTCCGCGCGCGCGGCCCCGGATGCGCCGCGCCTTTACGCCTAGAACGATGAGTAAGATCGCGCTCTATGCCAGACCTTTCTGTTTGCGCTTTTCCATTATTTCCTTGCCTTTGACGGAATATTTCGCGACGGGCACTTCGTTGAGCCGTTCCGTAGGAATGGGTTCGCCGGTCACGAGGCAGATCCCGTACGTCCCATCTTCAATGCGTTGCAGGGCTTCGTCGATCTGTTCCATATACTTCTGTTGCCGTTCGGCAAGCCCCATTGAAAATTCCCTTCCATAGGCCAGTGACGCCGTATCGCCCAGATGATAGCTGTACCGGGAATTTTCCCCCGCCTGGTCCGCAATGGATTGTTTCAGGTTTTCGGTTTGGATTTCACCCATTTCCTCAAAAACCTTTTTCTTCTCGGCAAGCAGTCGATCCTTGAAATGCTGCAGTTCCTTTTTTGTTAACCCTTTTGCCATTACGAACCCTCCATAAAATGTAAATAAAATAAAACGTTTTAATATAGATTATGTTTAATTGACCGTACAACCAAAATTGTCAATTTCCTTTTTTCAATTTTTTACCCGATTTTTCCAAGCCTCTATTCTAACATCCCCCAACGCAACGGTCCATGGAATAATAAATAAAAATTTAAAAAACCTTGCACGCTCTCCCTGATCTATTTTTGTTTTTATTTTTGGAGAAATCAACCGCCATGACTCGAATCGATCAAGCAAAAAAAGGCGTCATCACCGCTGAAATTGAACAAGCGGCTAAAAAAGAGGGCCTCTCGGCCGCTTCGGTTCGCAGCGCCGTCGCCGACGGTTCAATGGTCATCGTCCGGAATAATAGCCGGAACATAGAACCCCTCTTGCTCGGTGCGGGGACCCGCGTAAAAATCAACGCGAACATCGGAACTTCCTCCTCGCTCGCGAGCATCGATGAGGAAATGCAAAAAATGCGCGTCGCCGTCAAACACGGCGCAGACGCGATCATGGACCTTTCCACCTCCGGAGACCTTGCGGCCATCCGCACGGCGCTTCTCTCTCAATGTTCCACGGCCATCGGAACGGTCCCTCTTTACGAAATGGTAACGCGGGCGACGTCCGCGAAAAAGTCGATCCTGGAAATCAGCGCCGATGAAATGTTCGAGGTGATCGAAGATCATTGCCGCCAGGGAGTGGATTTCCTGACGTTGCATTGCGGAGTCACGAGGCAATCGGTGGCGCGTTTCATGGAATCCGAGCGGCTCGGCGGCGCGGTGAGCAGGGGCGGTACGATCATCATGGAGTGGATACACTACAACAAACGCGAAAATCCCTTGTACGAGCAGTTCGACCGCCTGCTCGACATGCTTGCCCGCTGGGATGTCGCCGTGAGCCTTGGCGACGGCTTTCGCCCCGGAACGCTCAAGGACGCCTCCGACAGGGCGCAAATCGAGGAACTCATCATTCTTGGGGAACTCGTTAAAAGAGCGCGCGCGAAAAACGTCGGCGTTTTCGTTGAAGGGCCGGGCCATGTTCCCCTTCATCAAATCGTCGCCAACGTGCAAATTCAGAAAACCCTTTGCGAGGGCGCTCCATTTTATGTTTTAGGACCCCTGGTCACCGATATCTCACCGGGATACGATCACATCACCGCCGCTATCGGCGGCGCGCTGGCGGCGATGGCGGGTGCCGATTTTCTGTGCTATGTGACCCCCGCGGAACATCTGCGCCTGCCTTCGATCGACGATGTCAAGGAAGGAGTCATCGCGTCGCGCATAGCGGCGCACGCGGCCGATATCGCTCGCGGACTGCCGGGCGCCATCGAATGGGACCACGCGATTTCGAAGGCGAAAATGGCGTTGGATTGGGAAAAAATGATTTCGCTCTGCGTTGATCCCGAAAAAGCGCGGGCGTACCGCCGATCCTTGCCGCCGCAGGGAGACGGTTCGCTTTGCAGCATTTGCGGGGACTTCTGCGCCATCAAGCGGTCCAAAAATGTAGTGGGAAATAAATAACCATAGGTAAGGGCGCGGCACGCCATGCCCTTACGGGTTATTGAAAAATTAATCATATGCAATCCTTCCGTCTCACCTGCGTCCTGGCCCCTGAATTAAAGGAAATAGCGCTCGCTCAATGGATTTCGTTAGGTATGACCGGATGTCAGGAATCCGAGATAGCTCATGGAACCGAGATACAATGTTTTTTCAAGGATTCCGCCTCGCGTGACGCGGCCGTAAACGAGCTCATCAAAGTCAAGCCTGATTTAAAAATCGGGGTTTCCGAAACGGCCGACCAGGATTGGAACGCCCGGTGGAAGGCCTCAATGAAACCCGCGCTCATCGCGCCGGGAACGTGGGCATCCCCCGTATGGCTGCCGCCCGAAGGTCGGGCCGGGGATATCTGGATCAAAATAGAGCCCAAAATGGCGTTTGGAACAGGGCACCATGCCACCACCCGGTTAGCCGCGGCGGCATTGCTGCGGGCAGGCGGCCGTCTGCCCGCGGCGTACGCGTTGCTTGACATCGGCTGCGGTTCGGGCATTCTGTGCTTCCTTGCGAGGCTCAACGGCGCGGTGTATACGGCGGGCGTCGACATCGATCCCGATTGCGCGGAAAACCTCGCTGAAAATCGCGGAAACAATCCGTCGCGGGCCGGCGGCGGTTTTGCCGTTGGAGGCGTCGACATGTTCAAGCGCGGCGCCCGGTTCGACTGCGCGGTCATGAACATGATAAGCTCGGAATCGCAACCCCTGCTCGACCGCATTGCCGCTCTGTTGTTGCCGCGCGGCCTCTTGTTGTGGTCGGGAATCCTTATCGAGGAAAAAAACGATGTTGTCGATTATGCGTCAACCAAAGGGTTCATGCTCACGGAGGAAAGCACGGAAGAGGAATGGTGGTGCGGAGCGTTTATCCATGGTTAAGCGACGATCATTTTTCGCCGCGCTCGCGCTGTCGGTCTGCGCAATGGCGCACGGCGCATTCGGACAGCTCTCCGTTGTCAGCGGCACGGGGCCTGACTATCCCCTCAAAGCCGACTCCATCGTGCTGATGAAAGCCGCGGGCCGGCCGCCCTACGTTCGCGATTCGATGGTTACCGCGCTCCCTCCCGATTTTCTCGATGAATTAAAAAACAACGTGGATTCGGTTTTTAATTACGTCGACGCGGTTCGTTTACGCCGCGAGGAAATAACCGGATGCGTTCACGGCGTCAAGTATGGAAGCTGCATACGGTTTTTCAATGAAAAGAAGCAGGTGATGAAAATTTCTTTTCCGTGCAAACGCTTCAGCGTCGGTTTGCTTGACGTTATTGCCGACAAATACCCGTATGCGGTAACCTTCAAACCGGAATTCGTAAAAAAAATGGAACGCCTTGCGGCACGGATGAAAAGAAAATAATCCGCCCGGATGGCGTTCCGCGGCCGCTCATTCCTCTATCAACCGTTTTTCGATATAAACTCCCGGACGCAATCCCACTGAGGCATTCCCTGTTCCATTCGGATGTATGCGTTGCCCCGTAATGCTATAAAGGCCGGTGCGGCTAATTTCCATGCCGGGCTTGCCGCTTCGGGCAAAGCCCAATAGTGTCAGGTGCACGGCGTTTTTCACGGGATTGATTACGGTTTGGGGCCGGGCTTGCGTTTGAGTAACAGAGCCGTATTCATACGCCCCTAAGTCCGGGGCAGAACCGGTAAACGGCAATCCGACGTTCGTGCCTTTGTCGATCATTGCGCTACCGGACGCCAGTTTCAGAAAGTTTGTGCTTGGCGGGTTGCCGTTTGCCTGGCGGGGACCCAGTAGACCTGAGCCAACGCCCGGCGCTGTTACGCTGCCAAAATCCTTGTCTGCCGGGGTAATATTCAGATTCCAAGTGTTAAATTGGTCGTCGGTCCCAAAATCGGTGCCCATGTCGGTGTTTTTGTTGGGAAAGCCGATGTTGTTTCTCAGTATGTGAGCCTTTGCCCCCGTCAGCTTAACGTCGTCCCCCGTTCGCGTGGTGCCACTCCAGGTGCTAGCTAGCATATTGAATTGAGTTGAGTTTTTGTACGCCGTGTTGTTGTACCAGGTGTTCCCACCCCCTGAGTGGTTGGCGTAGAACCCCGATGCCCTGCATCCCCAGGCAACGTTGTTCCTTACGATGTGCCTTATGCCGGTCTTGCTGCTGCCTATCTTGAAGCCGTTGCCGTTTCCCGCAGTGCCTGAGCCGGAATTGATGTACCCACTGCCATAGGCATAGGAGTTTTCAATGGTGACCGGCCATTCCTGTGAGATGAAATCGTATCCATCATCGGAGTTCCACCACGACCGGCAGCCCCTGATAATCGTGCTAGTACCTGATTCCTGATAGTGTACTCCGAAGCCATCGGCATTCTCTCCGGGGCCGTCTCCTCCTCCTGGAGTCGGATCGTAGTTGTCGTGCGAGTCACAGTTCAGGAGTAAATGTCCTCCAGTCCCGTGGCTGAAAAAAATCCCCGTGCCGCAGTTGTTGTGAAAGTTCATCAACTCAAATGTGTTGTTGCTGCAGTTATCAACATGCATGCCGCAGTTGGACGAGCTGTTCATCGGGACGCCCTTTTCCTCGATTCCCTTGAAATGCAGCCAGCTTCCGGTGACCATGAACCCGTGAGTATAACCGCTCCCGGATATGGTCATCTTGGAGAAGTCGAAAACCGGGACCTCACCAGGGTAGGCCCAGAAATAAATTCTTTTGGTATCGGATGTTCCGCTCTTCGTAATCGTGATGCCTGCGCCGCTATTAGATGGTGTAGTGATGCTGTATGTACCGCCCCGGATATAAACCGTATCGCCCGCAACAGCTACATCATTGCCTTTTTGCAGCGTTGCAAAGGGTTGGGCCATGGTGCCGGCCGCTGAATTGTTGCCGGTTGTGGCCACATAATACGTAGTGGCGCCGACATTTGAAATTGTTAACAAACAGAAAGCCGCGAAGAACCAATTTAAGCGACAAACCCATTTATCGCCTGCCGAAAGACATCGTCCTCTTTTCATCGTATTCCCCCAGCTATAAGTTTTTCGATATAAATACCGGCATTGACTGATCTATTCGCGTATATTCGGCGCCCCGTGACCGTGTAGAACGCCGACTTGTTTTGGTCAACTCCAGGTTTGGCGCTTCGGGAAAGGCCTTCGAACTTCAGCTCCGGGCCGATCTGGACGACGATGCTTTTATTAAACGCGGTTTGAGGATGCGCTTGCGCTTGGGTGACGGCGCCGTATTCATACGCCCCCAGGTCCGGAGCCGCGCCCGTAAATGGAAGCCCGACGTCCACGCCTTTGTCGATCATCTGGCTACCCGCGGCCAGTTTCAGGAAATCCACTTTCGGTAAACTGCCGTCCGGCCGGCGGGGTCCGATCGCGCCTGCGATAGTCTCTACTGTCTGATCCTTGGCTGTCAAGCTCGGATCAGTTACGCTAATAAAATCCTTGTTTGCCGGGACAATGTTCAGATCCCAGGTGTTGTTTTTAGTGTCGACACCGTATCCGTCAATGTACTGATTGTCTTTGGGGAAGCCGATGTTGTTCCTCATGATGTGTACCTTGTCCCCCGCTAGATGAACGCCGTCGGTTCTGGTGCCTTTGCCGTTAGGTTCACTCCACGTACTCGCCAGCATATTGTACTGGGTCCCATTCTGCAACGACGTGTTGTTGTACCAGGTGTTCCCACCCGAGGAGTGGTTGGCGTAAAATCCGTTTGCCTTATTTCCCCAGGCAACGCAGTTTCTGACGGTGTGCCTGATGCCGGTTTTGCTGCTTCCGATCTTGAAGCCGTTGCCGTTTCCCGCCTTGCCATTACCATAATTAAAGTACCCAGCCCCGAAGGCCCAGGAGTTCTCGATGAGGACCGGAGATTCGTCGCTGAGAAAATCGTAACCATCGTCAGAGTTCCACCAAGCACGGCAGCCCCTGATTGTGGTGCCGACGGTCCCGCTCCCGCCGTGGACACCGAAGCCGTCGGCATCCTCTCCGGCGCCGCTTCCGTTTAATGAACCCGGATCGTAGTTGTCGTGCGAATCGCAATTCAATGCCAGGTTCCCCGACCCGCTACCGACCTGAATCCCGCTGCCTTGGTTATTGTGCGCGTTCAACAACTCAAGAATGTTGTTGCTGCCGTTGTTCGCAATTCCGTTGTTGGCTTTAGTGTTCATCGGGACGCAGCATTCCTCAATCCCTTTGAGATGCACCCAACTGCCGCTGATTACGATGCCGAAGGTATAGGCGCCGTTTGCTATCTTCAGGTTGGAAAAGTCGAAGAGCGGGATCTCGCCGGGATAGGCCCAGAAATATATCCGTTTGGCGTCCGATGTCCCGCTTTTCGTGAGCGCAATGCCCGCGCCGTTATTAGCGGGGGTCGTAATACTGTATTTTCCCCCGCGGATAAAGACCGTGTCGCCGGCGACCGCTACGTCATTTCCTTTTTGCAGAGTGGCGAAGGGCTGGGCAATGGATCCGGCCGCGGCGTCATTGCCGGTTGGGAAAACATAATAGGTCGCGGCATTGACATAGCATATTGACAGACAAAATACGGCGCCTAAAAACCAATACAAAGAGCGCAAACGTTTTTTAAGTGCTGAAAAGAATTGAACGTTTTTCATTGAGTTACCCCCCGACCTTGTTTTGTTGAGATTTCGTTATGGTTCAAAATTTTGAACCATGACAATAACATCCTGTAACCTTTGATATTATATAATTTAAGCAATATTTACCGGAATATCCTGAAAATTAAAGTAACTTTATTTTTTCAGTAAACAAATTGTTTACTATTTGTTGTTGATTTTAATGAAGTTATATTAATTATTGTTTTTAAAGTGCTTTTTTTGTTTACAGCAAGGCGGGAGTAAACAACCACGGTCGTAGGCCGTGGCTTTAGTTCACCCCTGAAAGGGGTGGACTAAAGAAAAGAGCCGCCTTTAGCGGCCTTTTTCCGTCAAACACTTTTCGATATAGATACCGTTATTCACCGATATGTTTGAAAAAATCCGTTGACCCGTGACGGAATAGAGAGTTGACCGGCCTTTATCCATGCCGGATTTGCCTCTCCGGGAAAGACCTTCAAGCTTAAGTTCCGTGCCGATGCGGACGGTTATGTTTTTGGCAAACGCGGTCTGAGGATGCGCTACCGCCTGAGTGGCGGCGCCATATTCATAAGCCCCTAAATCCGGGGCAGCGCCGGCATACGGCAGCCCGACATTGGTCCCTTTGTCAATAAGCTTGCTCCCCGCCGCCAAATGCATGAATTTCACGTCCGGCAAACCGCCGTCGGCCTTCCGGGGACCGTAAATTCCCGCGGTATCGGTACTTAGGAAATCGGAGGCGGCCACGGTAAGGCCCGAAATGTCCCACGAATTGAAGGAAGCGTCGGCGCCGGAGGCGTTGGAGGTCGCGGTTCCCGTAAAAGCGACGTTATTCCTGTATATTCCCATGCCGACTCCGGCCCCGGTCGATAGATCGTAGCCGAGCATATTGAAATTGCCGCCCTTGTTATTATACGACGTGTTGTTATAAAAATAGCTGGGACCAAGCTGGTGGTTCTGGTAAAACCCGGCGGCTTTATTGAGAAACGCCACGCAATTCGTGACCACGTGATGGGGTATGATGGCCGGATATTTAGATGGCGGCATGTCAAACCCGCCCACTTTAAAACCATTGCCGTTGCCGGCTTTGGCGGGCGTCATGGTACCGGGAACATACCCTTGAAGCCAGTTCCAGCAATTCTCGAGTCTGACGGCCACGCTTTGGTTTATACAATCGAACCCGTCATCGCTGTTCCACCAGGAACGGCAGCCTCTTAAAATCGTCGTGTCACCCGATTTTTGATAATGAACGCCGAAGCCATCGGCATTCTGCCCGGCGCCTTTGTTTGAACCGGGATCATAATTTTCGTGCGCATCACAATTAAGGATAAGGTGGCCGCCGGTCCCGTTGGCGACAAATATCCCGTTGCCGTTGTTGTGGTGCATGTTCATCAACTCAAAGATATCATGACCGCCGCCATCCACCATTACGCCATTGTTGGAGTAGGTGTTCATCGGAACGCCGCGGACCTCGAGTCCCTTGAAATGCAGCCAACTGCCGCTGACCACAAGACCATGGGTATTGCCGCTGGTTGATATGGTCATCTTGGAGAAGTCGAAGACCGGGATTTCGCCGGGGTATGCCCAGAAATATATTCGTTTGGAATCGGATGTTCCGCTCTTCGTGATCGTGATACCCGCGCCGCTGTTGGATGGCGTGGTAATACTGTACGTCCCGCCACGGATATAGATCGTGTCGCCCGCGACCGCAACCTCATTGCCTTTTTGCAGGGTGGCAAAGGGCTGGGAAATAGCGCCGGTGGCCGAATTACTGCCGTTCGTGGCAATATAATAGGTCGAGGCGCCGCAATATGTTGTCGCAATTAAACAGATGCTTCCTAAAAACAGGGATAACCGGTGAAATCGTTTGTTCCTTGATGATAGAGGCGCTCTGTTTTTCATACTATTCTCCCCCGATCGTTGCTCAATCGTTTTAGTAAAAAAATTATCTCATGAGGTTCCTTATTAATAATTTAGTGGTAAATTGCGATAACCGCATATAATTTTTTATTATTTATTTTGAGTTTTCTTTTTTTTCTATCCTTGCCCACGTATCCCGTAGCGTCACGGTCCGATTGAATACCAAATTTCCCGGCTTAGAGTCGTTTATGTCAATGCAGAAATATCCTTGCCGCTCGAACTGATACACGCTTCCTGGGCGGGCGTTCTTGAGCGAAGGTTCCACCTTTGCCGATGTAACGATACGGAGTGAATCGGGATTCACATAATCCTTGAAGGTTTTCCCCTCCTCCGCCGCGTCGGGATTTTCTTTGATAAATAACCGATCATACAGCCGGATGGTCGCGGGCAGTGCATGGGCCTCGGAAACCCAGTGGATCGTGGCCTTGACCTGGCGGCCATCGGGCGAGGAGCCGCCCCGCGTGGCCGGATCATACGTGCAGTGAAGTTCAATAACGCGGCCGTCAACGGGATCCTTCGTGACGCCGACGCAGGTGATGTAGTAAGCGTACCGAAGCCGTACTTCGCGTCCCGGCGACAAACGGTAATATTTTTTCGGCGGCTCCTCCTTGAAATCATCCTGCTCGATGTAAATGACGCGTGAAAACGGCGTTTTCCTGCTTCCCATCGCAGAGTCTTCGGGATTGTTGACCGCGTCGAGTTCCTCCACCAGGTTTTCGGGATAATTATCGATCACCACGCGAAGCGGTTGAATGACGCCCATGACGCGAGGCGCTTTTTTGTTAAGATCGTCGCGAACGGCGAATTCCAGGAGCGCCACGTCAACGAGGCTGTCACGCTTCGCGACGCCGATGCGCTCGCAAAATTCCGCGATGGCCTCCGGAGTATAGCCCCGACGCCGCAAACCCGAAAGCGTAGGCATGCGCGGATCGTCCCACCCTGTTACGACCCCTTCCTGCACCAGTTGCAGAAGCTTGCGTTTACTCATGACCGTATAGGTCAGGTTGAGACGCGAGAATTCGATCTGCCTCGGATGGTGAATGGGGAGCTGATCGAGGAACCAATCGTAGAGCGGCCGGTGGTCTTCGTATTCAAGGGAACAGAGCGAATGGGATATATGTTCGATTGAGTCTTCCAACCCATGCGCCCAATCGTACATGGGATAGATGCACCACGCCTCGCCCTGACGGTGATGCGGCGTTCTGATGAGGCGGTACATGACCGGATCGCGCAGATTGATGTTCGGCGAGGCCATATCGATTTTTGCGCGCAACGTACGCGAACCGTCCGCGAATTCCCCTTTTCGCATCCGCCCGAACAAGTCGAGGTTTTCCTCAACCGAACGGTCGCGCGAAGGGCTATTGACGCCGGGTTGCGTAAGCGTTCCCCTGTACTGCCGGATCCGATCCGCGGAAAGGTCGCACACATAGGCTTTTCCGGCCTTAATCAGTAGTATCGCCCATTCATACATTTTCTCAAAATAATCCGACGCGAAAAACACACGGTCTTCGAAATCGCAGCCCAGCCATTTGACGTCTTCGAGAATCGCCTGGACATACTCATCCTCTTCCTTGCTGGGATTGGTGTCGTCGAACCTGAGGTTGAATTGACCGTTGAATTCCTTGGCCATGCCGTAATCGATGTGCAGGGCTTTGGCGTGGCCTATGTGCAAATGACCGTTGGGTTCGGGAGGAAAACGGGTGATCACCTTTGTAAACCTGCCGAATTTGAGATCCCGCTCGATGGCTTCACGGATGAAATTGACGGGGGATGATTTTCCATTGCCGGAAAGATCCGCATTCGTTTCATTACGTTCGTTCATGGGTAATCCTTTCTCATCACTTCAACCGCTTTTCGCATTCTTCGCAGCGCCGCTTCCTTACCTAAAACTTCCATCAATTCGAACAACCCCGGTCCAAAGCTGACCCCGCTTACTGCCAACCGCGTTGGATGGATGATTTCGCCAAAGGCAATTCCTTCGGATTGCGCCAAATCCTGATACGCCTTTTCGATTCTTTCCCGATTAAAATCCGCGACGTCGGCTAATGCGCTCATCGCCTTTGCAAGTACGTTGGAAGTCCCGGGATTCCAATATTTTTTAAGCCCCTTTTCCTCGTATGAAAGAGGGTCCGCGAAAAAATACGTCCCGTTATCGACGATTTCAGAAACCCTTTTAGAACGGCCCTTGAGAAGAGCGATGACTTTCTCCACATAGATTTCATCCGACGATCGCTCATCGCTGATTTCTTTTTTCTCTTTCAGCAACGTCATCACGTCGCCTATTAATGATCGCGGGGAGCGTTCTTCCAGATATTTGCCGTTCATCCATTCCAGTTTTTTTTCGTCGAACACCGCCGCTTTGGGGGAAATATGGTCAATGGAAAACGCCGAAATAAGCTCCTCGCGGGTCATTTTCTCCCTTTGATCTCCCTCTCCCGGCGACCATCCTAAAAAGGCGAGAAAATTGAACAGCGCCTCGGGGAGGAATCCGGACCGTTTATAATCCAAAACCGAAGCGGCGCCCTTTCTTTTGGAAAGCTTGCCGCCATCGGGAGAAAGAATAACCGGCATATGCGCGAACTGGGGCGGTTGCCAGCCCAGCGCCTCATAGATTAGGATATGACGGGGCGTCGAGGCGATCCATTCGTCACCGCGAAGAACATGGGAAATTTCCATGCAATGGTCGTCGACTACGTTTGCCAAATGGTAGGTCGGAAATCCGTCCGATTTTAATAGAACTAAATCGTCAAGAATATCCGCGTCATATTCAATGGAACCGCGAATGAGGTCGTTGAACGCGACCTTCCGGTTCCCGGGGATCTTCAAACGGACCGTACAGGGTACGCCTGCGTCAAGCATCGACTGCCGCTCCGCGGCGGGCAGCTCGCGACAATGGCGATCATATCCCGTCGGCATTTTCGCCTTTTCGCGTTCCAAACGAACGTGCGCCAGACGCTCCGGAGTGCAAAAACACCGGTACGCTTTTCCCTCGGCCAAAAGCTTGTCGGCATATTCGCGATAGAGACCGGTCCTTTCCGATTGAATATACGGCCCGAAACCGCCGCCTTTTTCGGGGCCTTCGTCCCAATCCAGGCCGAGCCATTCAAGGCTTGTATAAATTTCCTCAAGCGCTCCTTCCTGAAAACGGCTCCTGTCGGTGTCTTCAATCCGAAGAATGAATACGCCTTTATGACGGCGGGCGAAAAGATAATTGAAGAGCGCCGTTCGCGCGCCGCCCACATGTAAATATCCCGTCGGCGACGGGGCGAATCGGACTCTTACCGGTACTGTCATGTTTGGTTCCTTTACAATAAGCTATTGCGCGTGGGTTATCAGAAGGATTTTCTCAAGCGACGAAACCGCTTTCTTTCCGAAAACATGCTCGAATTCCTCAAGTTTATTCTCCATGAATTTCGTTTTACCGAAACAAACTTTTTTGAATTCCGCCAATGTATTCCTTTTTCGGGAAAACTGCCGGAGCTCTCCGTAAATATGCGCCAAAAGCAAGTGCACCATGGAAACCTGCGGCGCGGCCGCGAGGCGATTGGTCAGGAAATCAATCGCTTCGGTGAAGCGTTTTTCCCTGCATAAATGGTATATTCGCAATACCGCTTCGAATTCGTTGAAATCCTTGTTGATGGCAAGCAGCCGACGCCGCATCAATTCAACCTCGACCTCGGGATGTTTGTCTTCGTAATAGGCGATTAATTTGTGCAATGCCTTGATATTGTCGGGATTGCGTTCGAGGATCTTTTTAAGGGTATCCTCCGCTTTGTCGTAATTTCCCGCGTTTTCATAAAAATCAACGAGCCGCAGGGCCGAAAAGTAGTTTCCGGGCTCCAAGGCTATTTCCTGTTCCAAACTCTTGATGGCATTTGCGGCGTCGCCCAATTCGCCATAAGAGGTCGCGAGATTATGGTAGGGAGTGGCGTAACGGTCAAACACGATGGCCGCCTTCTTGAACCAATCGATACTCTCCGGGAATTGTCGAACGTATTGGTGCACCTCGCCGATGAGGATATAAACGTCGGCCAGATCGCGGCAATTTTCCTCGTTTTTATCCGTCATGCCTTCGAAAAAAAAGGCCAATCGTTTCAGTTCCTCGATTGCCGAGGAACAGTCGCCATTGGAACAGCTGGAGTAAATTTTATCTTCTATGAAATCGGCCGCGTCCTCGAAGGGAACGGCGTATTCCTTGACAAGACCGCACACCTCCGCGAGCGAACGCACGGTAAGATCTATTTCCGTCGTTTTTTTCCTGCTCACCGCCGGTCCTACCGTTTCTTGAACTTTTGGTTCTTTGTCAATTGATTATAGTAGAGCGCCGGCGAATGCCGGAACATGATTTCGGCCTTATTTTTAATGCATTCACCCGCATCCTCCAACGCAAAAGCCGCGGCCCCGTTATTGGAAAACAAAACCCAGTTGGAAATCAAATAACCGCCTTTCGGCAGATCCCGCACCGCGAGCCTGAATCCGCAGTCGCAGAGACCCCTTCGATCCGATGGTTTGCGAAAAACATAGCCGCTGCCGCTCAAATACGTTTCCTGCATGTTCGCGTCCAAAAGCCATCCGTAGCCGGTCGCCCCGTTATCAACGGTCATGAATCCATGATTGGGGTTCACGGGGATAAGGGAATCGATGCTCCGGTTCCCCAAAAAGGAAAACGCAATATCGTATTTGGGAACCCTGAAGGAAAATCGATCTTCCCCTTTCCTGATGACCGGCGTCATTTCGACGTATGCCTGGCTGAAGAGCGAGCGGAAATGCATGGGTAAGGTTATGTAAATGGGAACCCGCACCATGTCGGGATAACATAACTGATTTACGGCGGCGTGACTGCCTTTTATCCAAAATCCGAGATTAAGATGAAAATCCCCTCTGCGTATCAACCGTATCGGCCCGATTTTATAGCGTTTCACGAAACAAATCATATTATCTTCCGAATAGGAAATCGGCACAAGACCCCAGAGAGCGCGGAAGTAGAGTCGTATCCGTAATTCATCGGTCAGATCGATATACGCCGCGCCTGTGAAATCCCTGACTCCCGCTTTGACGAAATGGAACCTGTCGTGACCGAACGTCGCGTAGTAAAACGGCGTGGTGACCGTTTCGCTTTTTTCATCGTAGTTCACGTAGCGTGTCGCGGATAGCGGAATTGAGGGATTGTCGATAAGCCGCACATAGCGTTTTTGGGTCGCGTGTCCGACGGAAATGCATTCTCCGGCGGAATCAATCTTGACCGCTTGCCCGGTATCGGCGAATCGCTTAGAGGACGAATCGGCGACGGTATCGGCGTCCTCCCATAAAAAAACTATCTCGTCGGCGGTATCGAGCGCCCCGTTACCCCGGTTGGGTTCCTTTCCTAAAGGACAAACATACTCGTCGTCAGGCGTAACCTCGTCGATCTGAAAAGGGATTGCCGCGCCCCGGTGATCGACCAGGCGAAGATTGCTGATCGGTTTTCCTAAAAACGCCGGGACCATGGCGCCGGTTATGACGATGGGTTCAGACATGCCTGAAAGGGTCAGGCATGTAAGTAAGAAGAAAAACGGCCCGTTTACTGTTTTCATGAATCGATGAAGACCCTTATTTGATAGCTGATGAATCCACGACCGGATGTTTCCAGCCCGCGCCCCTCGCTTGGCAAAAAATACTATTTGGATTCGTCTAAAGAGCGTTTAACCGCATCCTTGCGCGATTCTCGCGTAGCGTCCTCCTTGCGCAACATATCTCCTACACTGAGCTGCTCGTTTGTTGTCAATAATACGACGCGGTTGGTTAGGGCGCGATTGAGGGGATTATGGTCCATATCGGTCAACGAAGCGCAGCGCGCGTCAAAGGGCATTCGCCCCCTCCGGACGGGCAATACATTAAAAACATCATTGAATCCGAAGGGGTTTTTAACGTCGACGACCGCCTCCCCGGCCATCGTGACCGCTTTTACCGTCCCAACGATGCGCAGCGAGGAAAATGTCTGGGAAAACCCCGTTTCCTGCAGCACATATTCATCGCCCCCGTAAAAGCCGGTAGTATAGGGACGATGATCGAGCCGGTTCAGTTCGTCGGTCCATTCCGGCAAAACGGAATAGCGATCGCGATCATTAATGCATGCGTCAAGAGCGGCGCGGTAGATTTTAACTACTGATCCTACATAATGCGCGCTTTTGTTGCGTCCTTCAATTTTAAGGGAGGAAACTCCGGTGGCGATGATGCGCGGCAAAATGGATAGTGTATTGAGGTCCTTTGAATTGAGGATGTAGGCTCTATGTTCATCGTCACGCCCGCCGAATTCCTCTTCAACGCTGAGCCACTCACCGCAATCCAGGTCCTTTTCCTGGGGAGCGATCCGATACCGAAGTCTGCAGGGTTGAGGGCAATCACCCCAATTCGGGTGCCGTTTGCCCAAATACGCGCCAAGCAGGCAGCGTCCCGACACGGACACGCACATCGCGCCATGAACGAAAACTTCCGTCTCGATGCGCGCCCTGACAATGACGTCCCTTATTTGTTCTAAGGAAAATTCCCGCGGCAGGATAACTCTGCTTACGCCGTGAGGTTTCCAAAATTGAGCGGATACGCCGTTAAACGTCCCCGTTTGGGTGCTTAAATGAAGCGGAGTGGTTTTAAAAAAACGCCGACAGAGCGTCAGCACTCCGGGATCGCTTATGATAAATGCGTCGGGCTTCGCTTTAAGGCGAGAGCACGCGCGCAGGAGTTGTTCTATCTCGTCAAGAGCCTTATCGCCGGGCATGCTGTTGAGGGCGGCGTATATTCGCCGTTTGCTTTTTTTGCAATACGCAATGCAATCCTTGAACTCCTCAATTGAAAAATTCGCGCCGCGGGCGCGCAGATTGTGCGGTCCTACGCCGACATACACGGCATCGGCGCCATGATCGCACGCGGCGCGCAGGCCCTCAAGGCTTCCAGCCGGCGCCAATAATTCAGGGGCGGTCATCAACGATTATTCGGCGCGACGCGCTTGATTGGGCTTGGGCGCGGGCGCCGGCTTTGAGACGGATTGAGCGGAATCGGGCCGGATTGTTTTTTTAGGAGCCTTCAGGATTTTCTCAATCGCCTTTTCATAGGCGTCCCTGGGCTGGAGTCCCGGGATGAAATCCACTACTGATTTATCGGAAATAAAAAACACCGCCGGGATCGATTGTATCCTGAAATACGCGGCAAGGCCGCGGTGTATATCGATATTAACCTTGACAACAAGTATTCCACCGGCATATTTCTTTTTTAAATCTTCAATGACGGGCCCAAGCATCCTGCAAGGGCCGCACCATGGCGCCCAAAAGTCGACAAGAACCGGGACCTGGGAACTTGTGATACGGTCCGCGATTATTTGGGATGAATCGAACGGCCTCTCCTGTAGAGCGGGATCTTGACCCGCGCCCTGTTGAAGCCACGGTTGACCCATGGAGAGACTAACGAAAATAACTATGAGTAGCGTTGATTTTTTCAGCATGAATTTCATCCGATAAAATTGATTTTTTCCGCTATAAAAATCTTAACACCCCTCAATCCTCCGCGGAGGATTTTAAGTGGTATTGGTGGAGTTTTCAATTATTCCGCATTAAAATATCTTTTCCCATGGTAAAAATCCCGGTAATCTTTTTTTAATCCTGGGTATCCTGATCAAAAATGCCGAATATACCCGATTTTTAATTCACGATCCCATCCATAACGTTCTCCCGAAGGCGCATCGTCCGTAGGAAGAGTAACTTTATTCTGCAGCATGTCCTTAATGTCGAATTCAATATAAAAAGAACGTGAAAAAGACCATCGAATGCCGGCGTTGAGAAAACCTCGCAGCGGATTGTCGTAGTTTGCCGATTCTCTCCCCGGGTCCCGCGCATTGAGCGCCATGTCGTATTCCATGACTACCGCAAGTTCTTCGTTGATTCCCATATCAACGCCCGCATAGCCGTTAGGCCACCGCACCGTACGGTTTTCTTCGAGAGAATAGTTTATTCCGCCGTGGAGGCCTACTTGAACCTTGGCAAAAAGGAGATAATTTTTACTTGCCGCGAGGAAAAACCCGGGCGATTTGAAAACATACCCATTATATTCCTGATCAATGCCGCTGAAACCCTGATGGTCATATCCGACGGCAAATGCCGGCCAGAAATACGTTTCTTCGAAGAACCTGTATTTAATGAGCGCGCCTATATGAGGATTGAATGTCGGCGCGTCCCGGCCTATTATCCCGTCTCCCCCGTAGCTTAAACCGATGTTGAGCCGATTAAGCAGGCCGACTGTAGCGCCGAACAGCGTACCGCACCCCGGAGTATTTAAAACGCCGTTCGGATACATTGAGCATTCGAACGCATAGACGCCGCGAGGCAAAAGCCCGGCCGTGTGACAATTAATAATCCGTTGAGGTTGGATCATTTCGTCGGCGCCGCAAAAGCCCACCGATACAAACGCGATAAAAACCGCCTCAACAAATTTACTTGTGCGCATTTTTCCCCCTTGCGATCCTCTTTTCGTTTTTTCGTTGTATCGTATCTTTCTTTTTATTATGCTCTTCATAGGTCAATGAAAAATCATGCCCGCCCGATCCGTCCCATTTCGCGACGAAATACAGTTCCTTCGATATAATGGGAACAATGGCCGACCGCAACGAACCAAGCCCCGGTGAGCAAATGGGGCCCGGCGGCAAACCCGCATAGATCCGCGTATTATAGGGCGATTGCGATTTCAGTTCGGAGACCCTGAGAGGACCGGAGAACTTTTTAAAAATATACCGTACCGTCGGGTCAGCCCCCAGCGGCATTCCCTTGTTCAACCGATTGTGAAATACCGCGGAAATGCGCGGCCGCTCAGAGGCGAGTTGCGCTTCTTTTTCAATGATGGATGCAAGGGTGACGTATTGTTGCTTATTCAATCCTTCCACGTCCTGAGAAGCATTCAAAGATGCGAAGGATTGCTCAAAATGGCCGACCATTTTTTTTATAATATCGGCGCAGCTCGGTTTTTCCGAAAACCGATACGTATCGGGAAACAAATATCCCTCTAACGATACCGCCGATTCCGACGGCGGAAAAACGGATTGAATAAAGGTTTTGTTTGTACAAAGCGCAAAGAATTCCGAAGAATCGATGCCAAGGGCCGAATGGAAAACTCCCGAAGTTTGTTCCATGGTAAGGCCTTCGGGAACGGTAACGGTAAACTCGATTGGTTGCGCTTTAAGAAGTTTTCGCGCCGCTGAAATCGCTCCCTCGTGTTCGGTTAAATCAATAAGGCCGGCCTGGATTCTTTTTTCGGTTCCGTTGATTTTCATCCAAAGTATCAAGGCATTAGTCGAGGTGATGACGTGACTTTTTTTCAATGATAACGCCATTGACCTTAGCGACGTTCCTGAAGTGACCCGGAATTCAACGGTTTTTTCCCCATGTCCCGTGGGGCCCAATAAATAATACGATGCTCCCGCGACAACGAGCAGAAGAACAAGGGGTATGGCGACTATTTTATTTCTTGTTTGCATAAAACGCAGTATCCAGAGTATACCATAAAAAATATAGCCCGCGAAGGCTAAAAGATACATTACCCCCGTTACCCACGTCCTATAGACAACGTGAAGTCCGTGAAGAAAATTCCGGTATATGCGGAAGACATACGGCGGCAAAAATGACATCCGTTTAATGAATGGTGATTGAATGCGATTTTTATAGAACGATTATTTCCTCTTAAATTACCTTTTGCTTGAAACGCTGTAAATGAATCTCTTATAATCCCGGTCGGGAAAACCCATTCTTCTTCCCAGGCGTATACGCCGCATTGATTATTTTATCGTCTGCGACGAAAACGGGAAAGAAGATCGGGCAATCGCTCCGGGGCTTTATCGCCTTGGGGAGGAAAGTCCGGGCACCACAGGACAGGATACCATTCGTCAAGAATGGGCGGCCTTAACCGGCCGACGGACAGTGCCGCAGAGAACATACCGCCCGGCTGGTTTATCCTTTACAGGAAGAACTTCGCGGGGTGAGACGTGAAAAGGCGGGGTAAGAGCCCACCGCGCTTTTGGCGACAAAAGCGGCCGGCAAACCCTTTCCGGTGCAAGACCATATAGGAAGGAGTTTCCCCTGGATTCCAGGGGAAAGGAAACGGTCCGTTTCCCATCCTTCGGGTAGGTCGCTTAGATAAATGATTGCCTAAAACAGAACCCGGCTTACGGATCTTCTTTCCTTTTTATTGTGAATTTGAAGTGCAATTAATGAGGCTATGAAACGTAGTAACTTCGGCGGCGCGACAGCGCTCGGCGCCTTTTGAAAACCTCCTCTATGTGAAGATTCGAATGAAAAGAAAATCCCGGTTTATCATGAATGGATTACTCAACACGATAGTATGCTGCATCGCGGCGTTTGCGTCCATTGCCTTTTGCGCCGACACGGCCTCCATTTCCATTGCATCGGACTCGTCCCGTGCCGCCGGCCATGCCGATAGCGCCCAATTTGCCGGCGTTCCGACAATCGACATGATACCGGTACGTTGTCGAGCGGCCGTTCCCTCAAAAAGAATCGTTTCTCTCTCGTTCAACGGGAACCGAACGACGCATGAAAAAGTACTCCGCATGTTTTTGCGGCCCATAGGCATCGATACCGGGGAAATCTTTGATTCCGCCAAGGCCGTTTTGGCAAAAGAGAAACTCCTCTTGACGAACCTTTACTCAACAGTCGACATCATCCCCCTGGCAAAGGACGACGGAGTCCATGTCCATGTCATGCTCAAGGAAGTATTCTCTATAATCCCGGACGGCGTTGGAGGCGAGATCGTCGATCGAAAGCACGGAAAGTTAATTGACTGGTATAAGCTCCATTTAGGGCTTACGTTCAACAATTTCCGCGGCATGATGGAGACGTTTTCACTAGGCTCCACGGTATGGGAGGACCGGGCGTTGTCGCTTTCCTGGACAAAACCTTTGTATCCTTCCCCCTATTATTTCGGCGCCGGAGCCGTCGTGGCGAATGTGCAAGACCTGAATTTTCCTCAAAATCGTCTCATCACTTTGGGGAGGGTTTCCCTTGGACGCAGGCTTACCTTGCATTCGCAGGGGGGGGTCGGCTTCGCCCCTACCTATACCCGGATCGCCGCACTTGACGGAACAGAAGTTGCGGAGTTCCGGGAAATCATTTCTTCCATCAGGTGGAACGTCGACTTCCGTAATGATACTTACGACCCATTTCGAGGATGGTGTTTGACCGAGGCGCTCTCCACCAACACGCTGTATTCGGACGACGCTATAAAATACGGACAATTCCTGACCGATGCCCGTTGGTATGTACCCGGCATTTTTAAAGGGAACCGTATTGCGTTCCATGCGCAGGCCGTTTTTCGAACGAATGATGCCGGGGATTACAAGCGGCTGTATTTAGGCGGGGACGGCTCCGTACGCGGGTTTCCATCGAGTTGGCTCGGATTTATGGACACGATGAATAACTATGCGACTATTTCTTCCGAATACCGGTTTCACCTATTGACGACCCCGGAGTTCGATTTCGGTTTTCTTTCCGGCAGGTTTCAGGAGCTGAAAGGTTTGTATTATGAGATCGACGGCGCATTGATCGCCGACGCGGGACACTTGTGGCATGATTTTACGCGACCGCTGAACAGACGCCAAAACGGCCAGGGAATCGGGGTCGGATTGAATATCAAAGCCCCTACCCTGCGGATCTGCGGATCCATTGACGCGGTTTGGGGTATCTACGAAGGGAAGTTGTTGCCCATGTCGCCACGTTACTATCCCTTTTGGCATTTTTTCCTGAGCACGTTTTAAAAACGCCCTCAATGAAGAAATGTTATCTTAGACACGCCGGTAAGATCGGCGCTGAAACTCCCCCGATGCGAAGTTCCTAACAGAGTCTGATTAACCGCGATAAATGTCTGAGGTCTGTTGTCGTGCGTTTTGTCACGCGCGGCGAGGCGGGCGCCGTCGCGCATGTAGATATCGGCCGCGAAACAGAACTCGCCGTTGACCGTTTGGGCTTCTTCGGGAAAAAGCGTTATCGATTCGAAGGATTCCAACGGGACCAGTTTTACGGAGCCCAGGCTTATTACTTGTAAAGTTCCCGGTCCCGACAGGCGCAGATTGCGCACCTGCGTTTCGGAACCGGAAATGTCGATGACGGTCCCCACGACATCGCATCCAACAAGAACCGACAAGAGCGAAAGAAGCAACAACGGTTTCATACCGCCGTTACCGTTACCCGATGCTCACGCATGAATTCAGCCTCGTTCTCATAGGTTTTAATGAGGCGGTTTATTCCGACCATTTCAAGCACCCGGCGCACTTGATTGTCCTGCGCGATAATATAGACCGAACCGTTGTTCTCCTGCACGTCACAGAGACAATGGATGAAAATACTGATGCCGGCGCTGTCAAGATACGTGGTCCGTTCCAGATTGAAGACAAAGTGGTGCTTTCCCGACTTGATGGCGTTGTTAATTTCCTTATCAAGCTTTTTCGTGTTCGCTTCCGTGTCGATGTTGCCGATGATATGGATCATTTTGAACGTCCCTTTGTCTTCCATCTCATATTTCATAAACCGGTCCTTTCGGTCATGAGTAATCTATTCACCCCAACTAATAATTATCCGTTAATGCGCCATTGATGTCAATATCCTATTTCATTAATCGCCCGTTCGAAAATCAGATGAACCTTGCCTAGGCTTTCCTCGATAAAAGACTCCCGCATATTCCATCCTTCGCGAATCATGCCGGCGGTGATAGACTCGATTTCGTCAAATATCGCCTTGGCACCGCGCGTGAGTCCCACGCGGACTATTCGTTCGGTATTTTCCATCATAGTCGCGACTACCAATCTTTTTCATTCGCCGCGGGCAGAACCCCCGGAAGCCTTGAAAATGCCTCCCCCAAGGCGCCGTTGATGAACGTATCGTCGGCGTCCTTCACGCCGCCGAAACCTTTCACCTCCACCCGCCAAACGGTCTCGGCGGTCTTTACGTCCCACAATTCGGTTTCCAAACACAGCCGTCTCCGCGTATTCCCGTCGAACCCCCTGATCGCGGCGGCGTACTTCAACCGGACGGCAAGCAGGTAGGCCGCGTCAACGGCTTTCCATACGGAATCGCTCGTTTGAACCTCAACCACGTTTCCCTTGAAGAGCGATCGATAAAAAAAGGAAAGAGACCGGCCGTCATGCGTTGACAAATATTTTTTCTCGAATTCCTCTCCGTCGATCAACCGCAAATCATCGCGGACTTTTTGAATCACCATGCTCTGGTTGCGAGGAGATAACGGAAATGCGGCGCTCGGTCCTTGGGCGGTAAGCGCCGGCAATATCAGTACGGATTGCCCCGATAACGAGGACCCGGCGAAGGCGTCCCGCACGTACAGTACTTTCGCCGAATACCGCGTTTGCCGCGCCTGTGAGGGGGGCCGCGCATAGGGCGCGCAGCCGATGATACAAACGATAACCGCAAGTATGAAGAAATTGAAGGCCCTACTCATACGTAGAGTATATATTCACGACGCGCGCTTTTCCGTTGTTTTTTTTAAACGCGCGCCGAACATTCCATCCAATTTATGGTCGAACGGCGTAATGCGCAGGAACCCGCTTCCGTCGATGAAGTTTTGGGGAACGGATTCCGGCGGCGCTTCGAGAATAAAATCGGGATGCGCTGCAAGAAAGGCTTGTATCCGCAGTTCATTTTCCTCCGGCTCAAGCGAACAGGTTGAATAGACAAGGACGCCGCCCGGGGCGACCATTACCGCTGAAGCTTCCAAAAGCTTTTCCTGGAGAAGCGTCAGCCTGGCCAGATCGTCGGGTTTCTTTATCCAGCGGCCCTCGGGATGCCGGTGCAGAACGCCGGTCCCCAAACAAGGCGCGTCGAGGAGAATATGTTTGAACGTACGGGAAAAAGGCGGAGATTTGCCGTCGCATTGCAGCATCGCCACATTGGTCAACCGCATGCGCCGCACCGTGTCGACAACGAGCTTCATGCGCGAGGCGTTGATTTCACACGAATAAACCCTTCCGGTCTCCGCGGCGATTTCGCCGATCAATACGCTTTTTCCTCCCGGCGCCGCGCACACATCAAGCGCCATGTCGCCTTTATGGATATCGAGAAGCGCGACGACCCATCCGGATGAGGGTGATTGAACGGTGCAATGCCCATCGATGAACAAATCAACGGTATCGGGCTGTAGCGGCTTCGTCAAGTGATAAAAACAATGCAAATAGCCGCACGGAGCCGCCACGTAATCGCGCGATTCCGTCTCAAACTGCTGGCGCGAAAGTCCGTGGATTTTCCGCCTGAAATATATTTCCGGTTTTTCGTTGTTAAACGCGAGCAACAATTTTGTTTTGGAAAGCCCCCACCGGGACAGCCATCGCGATACCATCCAGAGCGGATGGGAATATTCGATCGATAAACGCTCCGCGATGTCTTTGACTTGATCGTAAAACGCCATGCGTTTTTTTTCTTTAATGAACGTGCGTAACACACCGTTGACCACGCCCGACAATTTATTCAACCGATAGTCCGTCCGGGCGCACTGAACGGTCTCGTTGACCGCGGCATGGTCGGGCACCCGGTCCATGAAAACGAGTTGGTACACGCCGATCTGCAGCAACCGCCGTACATGCTTGTTATCGAATAGCAAGGGATCGTCGAGGTAGTGTTCGATGGCATGGTCAATGGTCAAACGCCGCCGTATTATCCCATAGACCATTTCCAAAATAAACCGGCGGTCACGGTGATCAACCGGCGTTTTCAGCAATTGCCTATCGATGCAATTGTCCAGATCCCATGGTTTTTTATCGAAATTTTCAAGGATATGGAGGACCGCTAAACGAGAGTTCGTCACTTTTTCCCGCGCTTTCTATTGACGGTCGAATCGGGCGCCGGGCGTCAATTTTCTGCCGGTTAAAAACGCCTTGGCGCTCATGTTTTTTTTACCTTCCGGTTTCACTTCCAAAATCCGCAGCGAACCGCCGCCGCATTGGACGTTAAAACCTTCTTCGTCGACACCGGTAATGATCCCCGGTTCCCGACTACCGTCTTGACTTTCGCAAGGATCGGCCCATTCGACGCTTACCCTGCGGCCTTCTAAAAACGTATACGAACCGGGAAAAGGCTTAAAGGCCCTGATCCTGTTGAAAATAGCCCGTGAGGGCAGGCTCCAATCGATGTTCCCTTCGGCTTTTGTCAACTTCGGGGCGGCCGAGGCGACCGAAGCATCCTGTTCAATGAAAGCGGCCGAAGAGTCCCGCAAACGTGAAAGCGCCTCCACAATGCAGTCCGCGCCAAGCCGGGCAAGGCGCTCATAGACCAGCGGAGTCGTTTCCTTATCGCCAACGGACGTTTCTTTTTGAAGAATGATCTTTCCCGTATCGATTCCCCGATCGATACGAAAAATAGTGATTCCGGTTGTTTTTTCCCCCGCCGCTATGGCGCGCTGGATTGGAGCGGGTCCTCTGTACCGGGGAAGCAAGGACGCATGAATATTGATGGTTCCTAGCGGCGGCAGGGAAAAAACCTCTTCGGGTAATATCCTGAACGCTACCACAACGTAGACGTCGGCTTCAATTTTTCGCAGCGCTTCGATAAATTCCGGGTTTTTTAGTTTTTCCGGCGTTAAAATCGGGCCGAATCCATTTTTATTTGAAAATTGAACAATAGGAGAATCCGTCGCCGTAAGACCGCGGCCGCTTTCTTTTTGGGGCGTACTCACGATACCCGTGATAGCGTGCCCGTTTTCACGAAGCTTTTCCAAGGCGGGAATGCCGAATTGGGCGCTTCCCATAAAAACGATGTTCATGGTTGATCCGCGTTATGGAAAAGTCATGGTCTAAAAGCTTAAAATACATTAAACCAGTTTATGATTCCCGTACTGCCGCTTAAAATCGCCGTTCGTAAAAAAACAGACTTTCGATGCGTCTTATGAAGGCTTCTATTGCAAAACCGCCTTACCATAATGTAATTTAGCTAAGTATTTATAATGAAGTATTAAAATCAGGAGCACAACCACTATGGCATCCGAAACTTTTTCGCCGATTGAAGAAGTAGAAATTTTTTGCCGTTTCTGTCAAAAAACCCTGCCCGCGCAATTGGATCGAAGTATCGCGGGTAATGGAAGAACCGTCGATAAAGACGGAACATTCGAATATAGTTGCTCGAAATGCGGTAAAACATTCTGTTATTCCGGAAATGATTTGACGGAGAAAAAAGAACCCGCGGATGAAAAGTTCCAACCTCGCGATTATGTGCCGAAAAACCATTATTTCATCGGTGAAACGATAGTTCATAAAAAATTCAAGGAAAACGGACTGGTTGTCGGTAAAGACCGCGGAACTCCAACGAGGATTTTAGTCAGATTTGAAAAATCAGGCCTAAAAAAACTAGTTGAAGATATTTGATGCTGCAATGGCGTTTCGAACCGTGATTTTCAGGCTACCGTTGTGCGCCATTGGCTTTGTTGTTGTTTCATCGAATTATTCGGCGCCGGCGTTGAATCAAAGCCTTCCTCTACTCCCTTCCGACAGTGTAAGAAAAACGATTTCCGGCGTTAACGTCCGTTACTCCGACGAAAACATCGTCGATACGGGGAGCGGTTCATCAGCGGCAATCGTAAAACCGCGACGCGGCGCCGATTTCCTCCCCAAAAAACAGGATTCTTTAGCGACTTCGACCCAAGGACTACCTAACGCTCCCCTTGCATCCTTGCGGCGCAATCAATCAGGCAAACCCATGACGGAGCTTGATTCCGTCAATAAGGCCATTTTCTATACGCTCGGCGGTTATCACCGGCTCATGGGAATCTATGGACTGCTCAGCGGCGCCCTTACGATTATCGCCGGGGCCGTGCTTATTGACAAAAAAGATGCCGCGCCCTTCGCCATGTCATTTATTGCCCTGGGTGGAATCTCCATGGGTTTAGGGTTATGGGAGGTCAACGTGGGCGTAAAATTCGCCCGTTTTAAGGCGCCTGAAAGATGAAGAAAACGTTTTTTTATGATACGCATGCGGCGCTCGGCGCGAAAATAGGGGCGTTCGGCGGTTATGCCATGCCTATTCAGTACGAAGGCATCATCAAGGAGCATTTTTCCACGCGGCGCGGCGCTTCTCTTTTTGATACATGTCATATGGGCGAATTCATGATAGAGGGAACCACGGCATGCGCGGATTTGGACGCGATTCTTTCATGCAATGTTTCGGAATTGAAAATAGGCCGATGCAAATACGGTTTCCTCTGCAATCCGGCGGGAGGCGTTCTCGACGACCAGCTCATTTACCGGCTTTCCGATACATCCTTTTTCATGGTCGTCAATGCCTCAACGAAGGATGCTGATTTTGCCTGGCTGCTTCAGCATTGTTCCCCGTCCACTACGGCAAGGAATTGTTCAGAAGAAACGGCCAAAATAGACATTCAAGGCCCATTATGCGTAAAAATCGTTCAAAAACTTATTGACGAACCGATCACGTACATGCTGTATTATTCCTTTATGCGCGCTACCTATAAAGGCGCTAACATACTGATAAGCCGGACCGGGTATACGGGAGAAATCGGATTTGAACTCTACCTCGACGCCTCGCGCGCGAAGAGTTTTTGGGATGAGAGCATGGAGCTTGGCGCGAAACCGGCGGGGCTTGGAGCGCGGGACACCCTGCGGCTGGAAATGGGTTTCCCCCTCTATGGTCACGAGCTTGACGAGCGCCGCAATGCTGCTGAATCAGGTTTTTCCCGGGCCATCTCCCCAATGAAAAAATTCATCGGTTCCGAAGCCGTGCGTGATCCGGCCAATGTCCGCCGAATACTCTCGGGCATTTCCCTGTTCGATCGACGGGCGGCCCGCCAAGGCGACGTCATTGTCGACGCTCGGGGTAACGTCATCGGTGCGGTCACCAGCGGCAGCTATGCTCCATCCCTTGGCCACGCGATTGCCATGGGGTATGTTGATCGGGAAGCTCGGACCGCCGTCGCTTCCGTGATGATTCGCAACGAACGGTATGAACTACCCGGAGAAATCACGGAAATGCCTTTTTATAAAAACGCCACCGCCAGAAAACAATTGACTGATTTTATATAAAACCTCCGGATAAGGAGCTACATTATGACGCCGATCGACAGAAAATTCACCAAAACGCATGAATGGGTAAAACGTGAGGCAACGACGGCCGTCGTCGGCCTAACCGGCTACGCGCAGGAATCGCTCGGCGATATTACCTTCATTGAGCTTCCGCCCGTCGGGAAAAAGGTGGTAAAAGGCAAGGGGTGTTGCGTTATCGAATCGGTAAAGGCCGCCAGCGACATCTACGCGCCGGTTTCCGGAGAAATCGCTGCGGTCAATAAAGCATTGGAAGATCGGCCTGAAATCATCAATACCGATCCGTATGAACAAGCGTGGATCTATAAAATTAAAGATTTCACCGAGGCCGATCTTGACGGCCTCATGGACGCCGCCGCGTATGACGCCTTCGTGGAATCCCAGCAATGAGTTACATTTCCAATACGCGGGAACAACAACGCGCGATGCTGCAAACGTGCGGCGCGGCTTCCATGGAACAATTATTCGGCGACATCCCCTCTCACCTGCGTCCCCGGTCGTTTTCAATCCCCGAAGGAAAATCCGAACTTGAAGTGTATCAATTGCTCCAAAGCTACGCCCGCAGAAACTATTCGCATCTAGTGAATTTTTTAGGCGGCGGATTCTACGACCACTTCATTCCGGCCGCAATCGACGCTATAGCCGGACGCGGCGAATTCTATACCGCCTATACTCCCTATCAGCCCGAAATTTCGCAGGGAACGTTACAGGCGATGTACGAATACCAGACCGACATTTGCCGCTTGACATCCATGGAAATCGCCAATGCCTCCCTGTACGACGGAGGCACCGCGCTCTATGAAGCGTGCCAGATGGCGATTCACGCAACGAACCGCCCGAAGGTGATCGTTGATGGCGGCGTAAACCCAATTTACCGGAAAATGCTGTATTCTTACACCGCGAACCTTTCCATTGATTTTCATGAAATCCCCGTGTCGCACGGTCAAAGCGACCGGCGAAAACTCTTCTCCGCCTTGGACCAATCGACGGCGGCGGTTATAGTCCAGAACCCGAATTTTTTCGGGGTAATCGATAATCATTCGGACATCGTTGAAAAGTGTCATGAAACCGGCATCTTAGTCATCCAATCGGTGTACCCTATCGCCCTCGCGCTTCTCAACGCTCCCGGCGAAATCGGCGTGGACATCGCGACCGGGGAAGGCCAGTCCTTGGGCTTGCCGCTTTCGTTTGGAGGGCCCTACCTCGGCTTCATGGCAACCTCGAAAAAACTTGTCCGTAAAATGCCCGGGCGCATTGCGGGAAGAACGCTTGACACGAAAGGACGGGAAGGTTTCGTCCTTACCCTGCAGGCCCGCGAACAGCATATTCGCAGGGAAAAGGCGACTTCAAATATATGCTCGAATGAAGCTCTTTGCGCATTACGCGCTCACGCGTACCTCAGCTTGATGGGAAAGGAAGGGCTGAAGGAAACGGCGCTTTTGTGTCTTAACAAAGCGCATTATGCGAAGGAACGTTTAAAAGCGGTGCCCGGACTCAAAGTCATGGAATCCTCTCCCACCTTTAATGAATTCACCGTTCGGCTCCCTGCGGATGCTGCGGAGGTTGCCGGAAAAATGATCGAAGCTGGGTTCGCTCCCGGCTTTCCCTTAGGCAGGTATTACCCTGATATGGATAATTATTTATTGATCGCGGTAACTGAAAAACGTTCCAAATATGAAATCGGCGCTTTTGCCGAAACATTGGAACATGTTCTTCATTCGGCCTCTTCACCGATGCACTCTTATTCCTTTTAAAGCGATGCTCACATGACAATTATTTTTAAAAAATCAGTCAAGGGTAGAAGGGGCGTTACTCTTCCGGCCAACGACGTTCCGGTTTCCGCGGAAATACCGAAGCAATACTTGAGGAAGAGCGAGCCGGACCTCTGTGAACTTTCGGAATTGGACGTAGTCAGGCACTTTACGGAGTTATCGAGAAAAAATTTCAACGTGGACGCCAATTTCTATCCCCTCGGCTCGTGTACCATGAAATATAACCCAAAGGTCTGCGAAAAAATCGCGAGCCTGGAAGGTTTCGCGAACCTTCACCCGCTTTTGCCGCAACTGCGCCGCGGTGGAATGCTGACGCAAGGCGCATTAGCGGTCATCTATGAACTCGAACGTCTCCTCTGCGAAATCACGGGAATGGACGCCTTTACCCTTCAACCTATGGCGGGCGCCCATGGGGAATTGACCGGAATGATGCTCATCGCCGCCTACCATAGAAGCAAGGGAAACGTCAAAAAGGAAGTCATCATCCCCGATGAAGCCCACGGCACGAATCCTTCCAGCGCAGCGATCGCGGGATATGAAGTGCGCCCGGCGCCAACGGATCCCAAAACCGGCATGATCGACATTTCGATTCTCGACGCGATGGTCGGCCCTCAAACCGCGGCCATTATGCTGACCAATCCGAACACGTTGGGGATTTTCAACTCGAACATCGATAAAATCGCCTCGATCGCCCATGCGCGCGACGCGCTGCTTTACTACGACGGCGCCAACCTGAACGCGATTTTAGGGAAATTCCGGCCCGGCGACGCGCACTTCGACGTCATGCATGTCAATTTGCATAAAACATTCGCCACGCCCCATGGCGGCGGAGGTCCGGGTTCGGGCCCCGTGGGCGTCAAGAAACACCTCGAGGAATTTCTCCCTGTTTCCAGAGTTGTCAAGCGTTCGGACAACACCTATTCGTTGAATTACGCGTATCCTAAATCCATAGGGTACATAGCGCCTTTTTACGGGAATTTTTCGGTTTGCCTGAAGGCATACGCGTATATTCTCATGCTGGGAGCCAAGGGACTCGAGGCGGTGAGCGACAACGCGGTGTTGAACGCGAATTATATCATGCATTCCCTTAAAGACCATTTTCATGTCCCCTATGCTCGCACGTGCATGCATGAATGCGTTCTATCGGCAAAAAAGCAGGCTGAGTACGGAGTCAGCGCGTTGGATATCGCAAAATCGCTCATTGATGCCGGATTTCACCCTCCCACAATCTACTTTCCGTTGATTGTAAAAGAAGCTCTCATGATCGAACCAACCGAAACGGAAAGCAAGGAGACCATGGATGGTTTTATTTCAGCGATGAAAACTATTGCTGATAAAGCGGCCATTTCACCCGATGAATTGCACAATGCGCCCTTATCGACTCCGGTGGGCAGACTAGATGAGGTGATGGCTGCCAGAAATATGGATTGTTCCTATAGTGCGTAATCCTTTTTTATTTTAATAAACTTTTGTTGTTTTTATAGCGACTAATAATAATAGTGTAGGCAAAATTAAAAAAAAACGGTATATTATTCTTAGTAGTGACTTGCTTTTTATTGATAAATAAATTATTATTTAACTCGTACAACTAAGGAAGGTTCGTCATACATTCGAGAAAGACGGGTTTACCTTCCTAATTCAAGGAAAAGGAGAAAGTTATGCGATTAAAAATCGTAGCGTTTTTAGGGCTTGTGGCCTTAGTCGGCATGGTTGCCGCGAAAGACAGTGAAAAATTCGTCCAGCCTACTAAAGACGAAGTAGGGATTTATAAAAATGAAATTCGTGAAGTTTATGAAAAACCCATGGCAACCGTCGGCCAAAGCGATCGTTTAACGGTTATTGGAAAAGGGAAACAGACGTGGAAAGTCAAAACGCCTTCGGGTGAGGTCGGGTGGGTTGAACAACGTCTTGTCGCCATCGTCGGTAAAAGCAAAACCTTCGTATTCGACGATGCTGAAGTTATCGGATATCTCGATAACCCCACTCCGGTGTACATTATCGATGCCGACAACCCGAATTCCGACCCTATTAAACTCGACCGTTCATTCGCCGACGCTCTAAGGGAAAATGTTGATAGAGAAACGGTTGAAAGGCAAGTTAAGTAGTTAAAGGCTTTTAATAAAATTTAAAAAAAAGAGTGGAACGAAAGTTTCACTCTTTTTTTATTTAAAATTCAACCGTTCCTTCTTCTTCATCAATAAACGCCAGATCTTATTGACTATCTCTTTACCGTCGAACGGTTTGACGATAAAATCATCCGCGCCAGATGTAAAGCATTTTTGGATTTCATCGTTCTGCGTGCCCGCGGAAAAGAACGCGATCGGTATATTTTTAGTATCCTCCTGGCTGCGTAATATTTTACAAATCCGGTATCCGTCGATGCCGGGAAGATAGGAATCCAACAGAATGATGGAAGGCTTGGTATTAAAAGCAAGGAGGAGGCCTACTTCTCCCGTGTCCGCTACTAGCACGTCAAAAACATTTTCAAGGACCATGCGCGCTATTTCAACGGCTTCACGGTCGCTGTCGATAAAGAGTATGGTAGGCTTTTTATCGACATTTTCCAGCCCCGCGGAATATTTCGCCGTGTCGCCATCGTCGGTTTTTATGAGAATTCCCTTGGTTTCATCATCGTCCCAGTCGATTTTCGCTTCGATCGGAATAACGATGTGAAATTCGCTCCCGGGAAATTTCGCGTCGGGGTTCGGCCCCTCGCTTTCAACCCAAATTCTTCCCCCATGCCGCTCGACGATCCCCTTAACAATAGATAATCCGAGGCCGGTGCCCCCTCCCATGAATTTTGAAAAATCGGAACTATGGCGGTTCGTATTGCCGACTTCGTAAAAAGGATCGAAAATCTTTTTTTGTTCCGATTTATCTATTCCGATCCCGAAATCCTTAATGACGATATGGAATTGTTCCCGGTCGGTTTTTGAAAGCTTGACGTGAACCGAGGAATTATCGGGAGAATATTTAAGGGCATTGCTGAAGAGATTGGTGAATACCTGCTGTAAACGCATTTTATCGCCGAAAAACTTGGGAAGACCGTCGTCGAACATGCACTCAAACCGTATATTGCGATTCTCGGCAAAATGCGACAATTCGTCGATGCATTCCCTGATCACTTCCCCTAAATCAAGTTTTTCCGGCCTGAGCCTGAGCTTCTTTTGTTCAATCCTCGTAACATCCAAAATATTATTAACAACCCGATGCAACCTGTCGGCGGCCCGGTTGATGCTCTCGATCATCCGGTAAATGCCCGGGTCGAGCTTATCCTTCATGGTGTCGATGATGATGTCGGAATACCCTTTTATAGAGGTAAGAGGCGTTTTCAACTCATGCGAGGCGATGCTGAGAAAATTGGATTTAAGATCGCTGATGCGTTTGAGTTCCTCGTTCCACCGGATTAATTCCGAGTTCATTTTCGCCATTTCGCGGTTCTTTTTCTCTATTTCCTCGGCGGTCACGATTTCTTTTGTCGCGTCCCGAAACACCCACACCAAAACGTCGGGAAGCAGCGTAATATTGGAGATACGAAAAACATTCATGACGCACATGATATCATCGCCGCCGCCGCACCTCATGGCGGTCTTTTCATCGCAGGACCCCCGTGAAACCGCCAATTCGTACAATTCCTTCCATCCTTTTCCGCCGGTATCCGAAAAGCAATTGCTGAAATTCGTACCCTGCAGCCGGTCTCGTTCATACTGCAATACCTGCTGGGCGCACGAGTTCGAATAATTTATTTTTCCATCCATGTCCGTCACCACGATGCTCACGGGCGTAAGCTCCACGATGCGCGTCATCAGGACCATGTCTTCCTGAACGTTTTTTTCGTTTTTTCCCTTAAAAAACATAATGGGGTATGAGGTTCCTCTTGCTAAAATTTGACTTCCGGAGCTTTTTGAGCCGCTTTATCCGCGTTAAAAAAGGATTTCGGTTCCAATTTCATGTTCCGTGCGATAAATTGTTCAAAAAGCCCCCTGATCGCGGCATTATATGCCATAACTTCGTCATTATAGCGTTTCCGTTCAACCGCGATCCGGTTTTCCGTGCCCTCCAATTGCGCCTGTAAATCAAGGAAATTCTGATTGGCCTTAAGATTAGGATAATTTTCCGACACGACCAACAGCCGCCCCAGGGCGGAAGTCAGTTCGCCATTCGTCTTGATTTTATCGTTGATGGTTTGCGCGGAGCCGACCATCGCGCGCGCCTGGGTAACCTCGTTGAGCACTTTATCCTCGTGCTGGGCGTATCCCTTGACCGTATTGACCAGATTGGGAATCAGGTCGAACCTGCGCTGCAATTGGTTCTCCACCTGCGCCCATGCCGATTTTGTTTTCTCATCCATGGCAACGAACCGATCGTAGGTTTTTTTATACCAACTTCCCGCCATAAGCGCGGCGACAACGACGCAGCCCACGACAATCAATACTATGGTTTTTGTTTTCATGCGCAACCCTTTCTTCGTTTCTATTCGTTTTTGTCAATTTTTACTATAATAAGATCGATGATTTTCGCGTAGCCGTCGAACAATGCGGTCCATTCGTTCTTTGTTTTCGATTGCTTGGAGAGATGCGCTACTTCGGAAAGCGCGGATGCCCCTAAATTATAAATGTCCTCGACGGCCATGATTACGTCGCCGCGGAGTTTGGGAACCGCTTTATTGGAAAGCGCCACGATCGCCTTAAAAAGCGGAAGGAGTTTTTTCATCGACGCCGAGAGCAGCCCGCGAAGCCGGGCCGGATTTCCGCCGCATCCGATAAATTCCTTTCGCAGGTGGATCGCAATACCCCGTAATTCGCGTTCGCATTGCAGCCGTAAATGTTCGCGTTTGATGTCAAGGTGCGCGAAAAGGTCTTCTCCATGGAGAATCCTGTAATTTGTTTGCATGTCGAGAAATTCGATGGGATAGGAATCCAGCGCCGACGCAATAAAGTCCTTTGTCATGAAAAACGGAATCGATACCCTCCGATTACTCCATTTTTTTACCGTCCGCATGCATTTTTCAATGGTTGGGAGGGAATCGTCCTTTAAAACGATAACCGTATTGATGTCGGATATTCCCGGCCGGTATTCATGGGTAACGGCGCTTCCATACATCACGACGCTCAGCAAATCATCGCCATAAAGCTTGAAATAATCCGCGACAAACGCATCGACGATATCATTGGGATTTTTAATGGTTTTCATACTACTTTCTTTTTTCTAGAACCGCCCGCTTGCCCCGCCGCCGCCGCTCATACCT
>Ga0224523_1000068_pt1 | contig 72552 bp, 55 predicted proteins | sample CFST50metaG_FD_182732 | JGI IMG/M metagenome (GOLD analysis project Ga0224523, IMG submission 182732) | Peat soil microbial communities from Stordalen Mire, Sweden - C.F.S.T50 | ecosystem: Environmental > Terrestrial > Soil > Wetlands > Peat | place: Sweden: Norrbotten County, Stordalen Mire... | reverse complement strand
CTCTACCTACTGAGCTACCTGTCCTAATGTTACTATTGAAAATTTTAAGAACTTATTATGAAATCGAATCCCGACAAGTCGGGACTTTTCAGGCCGTTGCTCTACCTACTGAGCTACCTGTCCTAATGTTACTATTGAAAATTTTAAGAACTTATTATGAAATCGAATCCCGACAAGTCGGGACTTTTCAGGCCGTTGCTCTACCTACTGAGCTACCTGTCCTAATTAATAATTTAACAACTTTTTCCCGAGGACTCGGGATTGCTCTACCTACTGAGCTACCTGTCCCTGATAATTTTTAAAATAAAAATTTTTAAGTCTTTATTCAACTTAAAATGAATTGCATTTAAAAATCAATAATATTATTCACTGCTTTTGCCTTTGAACTGCGATTCGGATTAGACTAAATCCTGATTTTTTTTATATTATTTTAAGTATTGAAAATAATTAAAAATAGTTATAGATTTTACACAAATAGTTTCATTGGATTTCCCGCTGAGTTTCTAAATAATAATTTTTTAAAATTTAACTAAAAGGGTCAAGCTATGAAACACTTTCTTCTTATTGTAACTTTTCTTTTTTCTGCTTTTCAGTTTGCGAATTCCCAGGACGGTATAGGTGCATGGACGCAAACTTATAGTTCAACCGCAAGAATATTCAGCATCACAGTAGATCCGACAAATCAAAACACAATGTATGTTGGAAGTCTGGATAATGGTATTAATAAAACAACTAATGCCGGTCTGAACTGGACTCTTATGAATACGGGTTTAACATACAACCATGTATTCGCAATTGCAGTCAGTAAATCCAGTCCGAACATAGTTTATGCCGCTACGGATTCACTCGGAGGATGGACAACCAGTGGGCTTTATAAATCCACTGACGGAGGTGCAAGCTGGACGATTTGTTCAGCCGGAATATATGATTCAAAAAATATTCAATGCATAGTTGTACATCCAACAAATCCAAATATTGTATTCTGCGGCACCTTTAATGCTTACTTTGATTCCCCGGTAGGATTCTGGAAAACCACTGACGGAGGAACAACCTGGTCAGCAGCTAGTACCGGAATGGGAAACAAGAATATATTATCTTGTGCTATGAATCCTAAAAATCCCAACGTTATCTATGCCGGTTCGTCATTGATTTATTCCACACAGACCGGACCTGTTTCTATGTACCGTTCCAATGATATGGGGGCAACCTGGACATTGATTGTTAATGGAATACCACAAACCTCTACAGATAATAATCCTATCAGGTGTTTGAGCGTTAGTTCACTGGATACTACTGTAGTTCTCGCCGGTCTTTTCCAAAACTCGGCATCACTGACGGGTGGTATGTTTGTTACAACTAACGGCGGTCAATTGTGGGTAGCAAAGAATTCCGGTACTCCGCAAACCCAGGCTTATCTTCCAAGGTCATGCCTGATTGTTCCGGGCTCGGCGACAGAATTTTATTCCGGATGGGATAATAGCGGGCTTGTTAATATTGGTGTTTATAGAACTACTGATGCAGGTAACTCGTGGGTTAATTTTTCGGGCGGTGCATTCCAGAGCACGTGGGCAGTTCGCGGACTGGGGTACAGAACATCTCCCGGAAATCCAACATTGTACGCAGGTAATGCAGGTACTGCAACTGCAAGTACAGGCACAGGCTTATACGAATATTCCTGGCAGGCAAGCGGAATAATCGGAAATACAAATATTCCCGATAAATATGATTTGTTACAAAATTATCCTAATCCGTTTAACCCTGTTACAGAAATAAAATATGAATTACTAAAACAGGGATTTGTAACACTTAAAGTCTATGACATAACAGGTAAAGAAGTTACAACACTCGTTAATGATTTTCAACCGGCAGGATATTATACCGTTAGTTTCAACGGCGCAAAGTTATCGAGTGGTAATTATTTCTACAGAATAATAACTGATAATTTCACAGCAGTGAAGAAAATGGTTCTCGTGAAATAATTTTTTAACACGGGCTTTGAGAAATAAATTTAAAAGGGTACATAATTTTATTTATGTACCCTTTTTTTAAAATCAAAAATTTATCAAATTCTGTTATTGATATTTTACTGTAACATAGTTTGATACAAGCGTAGCCGATGTACAGTCTACAACGTCAATCCTGAAATCACCCACATCAGTAAAAGTAACTTTTTTCCAGAACCACGTCCAGTCTGTTCCCAAAGCATCCTGTGTAATAGTTGTGTAGTATTTTGGATTACCCCTACTGTCATTTTTATACAACACGTAATCAACAGCGTTACATCCTACACCATAAGGTAATCTTACAAGAAAGTAAAAATATCCGCCACTGCTCGGAATGCTAAATGTAGAACTCGGAGTTTCGGGTTGTCCGTCCTTTGAAACCCCTTCACAAAAATATAAATTCTGCGCTTTTGTAATTCCCTGTATTACAAATAAAGCCGCAAATAGAAAAATCGCAATAACTAAAGTTTTTTTCATAGGTTTTTTTAAATTGTTGTAAATAATAAACATAATAACCACTTTTATTATTATAAAAGTTCTGATTAAATATAATTTTTATAAACAAATAATAAAAGGTGATTGAAAATATTACTTGCATTTAATTTTTATTTGTACTATGTTTCGGTAAATAACGAAACGAAATATGATAGAACAACAGGAAATTATATTCAAAGCCCTGTCGGATAAAAACAGAATCCGGATAATAAAAATGCTTCAGAAAAAACCTCTCTGCGTTTGTGAAATCAGGGCGGTACTGAAATTAGCAGTATCGACCGTTTCTCAGCATCTTAGCATTCTCCGCGAAGCAGGATTAATAACTGATTGGAAGGAAGGTAAATGGATTAATTACAAAATTAATCCTGAACCCGACCAGCCCGTATCTAATGCTTTGCTTTTCGTTCAACTTCAGCTTGAGGATGATGAGACAGTGAAAAAGGACAGAAAAATTATCGAAACAGTAGACAGAATAATTTTATGCTGTAAATAATGTAACTTTCATTTCGGTAATACGTAAAATGAATTGAATCTTAAACCTAAATTTATAATACAATATGGAAAACAAAAACGAAATTAAGGAAATCGTCAGAGAAAAATATGCTGACATTGCATTACAATCAAAAACTGTCAACGAATCGTCCTGCTGCGGTGTCGGCAGCTGTACGGGTGTGGATTATACGGTATTTAGTGAAGATTATTCTAAGCTAAAAGGTTACAATCCTGATGCTGACCTCGGGCTTGGCTGCGGCTTGCCTACTGAATTTGCATTAATAAAAGAAGGCGACACGGTTGTTGACCTCGGCTCAGGTGCCGGCAATGATGCTTTTATTGCGCGTGCTATAGTCGGCGAAAAAGGAAAAGTAATAGGACTGGACTTTACGGAAGAGATGATTAAAAAAGCACGCGAGAATGCCGAAAAACTCGGATACAATAACGTTGAATTCAGATTTGGTGATATCGAGGATATGCCTATAACATCGAACAAGGCTGATGTAATTGTAAGCAACTGCGTATTAAATCTTGTACCGGATAAAGTGAAAGCGTTTAAAGAAATCATTCGTGTTTTAAAACCGGGCGGACATTTTTCTGTTTCCGATATTGTTACGACAGGAGAACTTCCGGAGTCAATAAAATCAGGTGCTGAGCTTTATGCAGGATGCGTCGGCGGTGCGATTACAAAAGATGAATATCTCAAAATTATTAAAGATGCCGGTTTTGTAGATATAAAAGTTCAGAAAGAAAAAGTTATAAATGTTCCCGAAGAAATTTATTTGAAATTTATTTCAAAAGAGGATTTCGAAAAATTCAAAGCCTCGAGTGTAAACATTGTCAGCATTAATGTTTATGCCGATAAACCCGAATGTGATAAAAGTACAGGCTGTTGCTGATTATATTTAATTTAACAAAATTAAGTTAATTAAATATTTTCTCTTGTTATTTTTTACAAGATAAATACAAGATTTCAGAAAATGGAAAATTTGAAAATGGTAAAGAACAGATATAAATTTCTGAGATATTATGAGAGTAAAATTCCTTTATTAAATAAATAATAAGCAAAATAAGGAAGATAATTATGAAACTTGACGATAAGATGAAAGAGCTAATAGCTATTGGAGCATCTATTTCGGCAAATTGTCTGCCCTGCCTTGAATATCATGTTGGTAAAGCATCAGAGCTCGGCTGTGAATCTTCAGAGATTAAGGAAGCAATTGAAGTCGGAACATTGGTTAGAAGAGGTGCCGCTTCAAAGATGGATAAATTTTCAAATGCTGTTGTTACAAACGAAATTCCGGTGAAAAAATTGGTGAATGATGGTTGCGGATGTAATGGTAAGTGACAGTCAGGACATTTTTGAATAATTATCCGGAACTGAAATTGAAGAATAAAAAGAAATTAAAATAATTAATAATAAATTAATAATTAATTATTTGTAAATTATTATTTATAAATTATATTTGTTAATTTATAACATATAACCAATTTAATATGAATAAAATAAAAGTACTTTTTGTATGTGTTCATAATAGTGCAAGAAGTCAGATGGCTGAAGCATTTATGAATAAATTTGCCGGTGATAGATTTCATGCCGAAAGTGCCGGGCTTGAGCCCGGAATTTTGAATCCGCTTGTCGTAAAGGTAATGCAGGAAATAGGAATAGATATTTCGCGTAATGAAACTAATGATGTGTTTGATTTTTACAAACAAGGAAGAATGTATAGTTATGTAATTACCGTCTGTGATGAATCAAACGGGGAAAGATGTCCTTTGTTTCCCGGAATAACTCAAAAAATTGCCTGGTCTTTTGATGATCCCTCGGCGTTGACCGGTTCAGAAGAAGAAAAACTAAATGCTATCAGAACAATAAGGGATAAAATAAAAATCAAAATTCAGGAATTCATAAAAGAAATATAAAATGTCTGAAACAACCAAGAAGCTTTCTTTTATCAACCGTTATCTCACACTATGGATTTTCATTGTGATGTTGATAGCAGTTTTGACAGGTTATCTCTTTTCCGGTATCGTAAATTTCTGGAACACATTTCAATCAGGAACTACGAACATTCCGATTGCAATTGGTCTTATTTTAATGATGTATCCTCCGCTTGCAAAAGTAAAATATGAAGAACTCGGGGACGTTTTTAAAAATGTAAAAGTACTTTTGCTTTCGCTTTTTCAGAACTGGATAATAGGTCCTGTCCTGATGTTTGCTCTTGCAGTAATTCTTTTACCTGACTATCCTCATTATATGGCGGGACTCATTTTGATAGGGCTTGCAAGGTGCATTGCAATGGTGATTGTCTGGAACGAACTCGCAAAGGGAGATTCGGAATATGCTGCGGGTCTCGTTGCTTTTAATTCAATTTTCCAGGTTCTTTTCTTTTCCGTTTACGCCTACGTTTTCATAACAGTGCTTCCTCCCAAACTCGGACTGTCAGGATTTGCTGTTAATGTTAGCATCGGTCAGATTGCACAGAGCGTTTTTATTTATCTCGGCATTCCATTTCTCGCCGGTATGATTACAAGATTTACTTTTCTAAAATTAAAAGGCAAAGAATGGTACGAGAAAAAATTTATCCCGAAAATTAGTCCGGTCACTTTGATAGCTTTACTCTTCACAATTTTTGTTATGTTCTCGATGAAAGGCGAATTCATAGTAAAAATACCGATAGATGTTGTAAGAATTGCTATTCCTCTTATTTTGTATTTCCTTATAATGTTTTTTGTATCTTTTTGGCTCGGGAAAAAAATCGGCGCGGGTTATCCCATCACCGCAACATTATCTTTTACTGCAGCGAGTAATAATTTTGAACTTGCAATAGCGGTCGCAGTTGCTGTGTTCGGAATAAATTCAGGCGAAGCATTCGCCGCAGTAATCGGTCCGCTTGTAGAAGTACCCGTTTTAATCAGTCTTGTAAATGTTGCCCTCTGGTTTAAAAAGAAACATTTTAAACTTCAGGAAGAATAAAACAAAATTTTTTTAAAAGAACTGTTCAACAAACAGTCCTTTTAAATATAAACCGCTATTTAATCATTAGCATTCTTTTCGTATCCGAAAAATTACCCGCGATTATTTTATAAATATAAGTTCCGCTCGCGAGTTTACTGCCGTCAAAAGTTACTTCATATATTCCGGCTTTTAAATTTTCATTAACAAGATCTGCAATTTCTTTTCCAAGAACATCATATACTTTCAACGTCACAAATCTTGAATCTTTAATCTGAAATCTTATTACAGAAGATGGATTAAACGGATTCGGATAATTCTGGGATAAAGAATAATTATCCGGAACAACACCTGATATGTTTTGCACGTTAATTATATCCTGGTATAAGCGCCGCCAGACAAATTTGCCCGATACTCCTGCAAAGATATAATTGCCTGAAATTGTTAAAGCAGTTATGGAATCTGTTGAACTTATCCCCTGATTTTTTGATATCCAGCTTGTTCCATTGTTTGCTGAAAAATAAGCACCTGCCGCTGTTCCTGCAAATAAATTCACACCTGATGAAATTAATGAGCTTATATATTGTGTAGGAATACCATTATTAACCAGAATCCAGTTTGCGCCATTATTGTTTGTCATATATACACCGCCGTTATTTGTTCCTGCAAATAAGTTCGTGCCAATTACAGCCATTGAATTTGTGATTGAACTGTTCAATAAATTATTTGTGTTTATCCAGTTAGTTCCTGAATTCGAGGAAGAAAAAACACCTCCCACAGTACCGGCAAATAAAGTGTTTCCAACCGCAGAAAGTGAAAATACTGTAAGCATGGACAATCCACCGTTTACTGCCACCCAGTTCGAACCGCTGTTATTTGATAAAAACACGCCGCCTGTCAAAGTTGCAGCAAATAAATTTGACGATTGCGAATAAAAAGAATGTACCAGCGGACTTGTTAAACCGTTATTAACTGTATTCCAGGAAGTACCATTATTCGTGGATAAATATGCGCCGCCGATTGTTCCGGCAAATAAATTCGTATTGACGGCATAAAGTGTATAAACATACATGCTGGTCAGTCCGTTATTTGCTGTGTTCCAGCTTGTTCCATTGTCCGTCGAAAGATATACTCCTCCTCCCAAAGTACCTGCAAATATCGAAGTATTAATTGATGCAAAACTTGTTACATTATTTCCTCTCGGTCCATTCATCGGAACCCACTGAGCATTCGAATTAATATAAACAGATGTTAAAATAACTAAGACGAAAAACAGAAAAATTATCTTTTTCATAATATTTTGATTAAAATTTTTAATAATACTATATAATAATGTGTTTACTTGAACATAATTCGGGAAATTAAAGTTTAGAAAATTTGAAGATTGTAATATTGTATATTATTTCGTTTTGGAGGTTAATATTTATCATAGATTTATAATTTGATTTTACTAATATTACGCTCGGGAGGTGAATAAGATATAACCTGATTCAATCATATCTTATTTTAGAAATTTCATCGATAAAATATTTTAATCTTTAAACCGGGAGGAGAAATAATATATGAGCTCAAAAAAACCTGAGTGGTATTACGATGAAAAGAAACAGGTTGGTATAGATTATAATAATGATAAGGAAGTTGAAGGTTATGATGATGATGCAAAGTTCAGAGATATAGAGGAAGAAATTAAAATTATATCTTATGCCATCAACTTGCAAAAAAATTATACTATACTGGAGTTTGGTACGGGTACGGGTGAATTGGGAATTGCACTCGCAAAAAAATGTAAAAAGGTAATAGCTGCCGATGTATCGGAAAAAATGATTGCATATGCATCAAAAAAAGCATTAAAACACAAAGTTAAAAATATTGATTTCGTTCACGCAGGATTTTTAACTTACGAAAAACCTGATTTTGAAATTGATGCCATCGTTACACAAATTGCTTTGCACCACCTTCCTGATTTCTGGAAAATGATTGCAATAAAAAATATGTACAGTATTTTAAAACACGGCGGCAAATTGTGCCTGATAGATTGTATATTGTCTTTCGATATAAATGATTTTGATAATTTTATGAAGAAATATCTCGAAACGACCTGGAAGTTTGCGGGTGAAAACAAAGCTAAAGAATTTATCATAAATATAAGAGATGAATTTCCAACTTTCGATTGGATTATAGAAAATATGCTTACCAAAGCCGGATTCAAATTAGACAGAGTCGAAAGATATGAAGGCTATTTCGCCGGATTCGTTTGCACCAAACCGTAAAAAAACATGATTTCTCCCCTCTCCTTCCAGGAGAGGAGCAGGGATGAGGTTTTGTTCTAATATTATGTTTGAATTTTAAATTAATGAAGAGTTTAATAATCTAATTCCTATATGAACATTTTTTGCTCAATTGCCACGAGCTTAATAATAGTTTGATTTCTCCCCTCTCCTTCCAGGAGAGGGGCAGGGGTGAGGTTTTGTTCTAATATTATGTTTTAATTTTAAATTAATGAAGAGTTTAATAATCTAATTCCTATATGAACATTTTTTGCTCAATTGCCACGAGCTTTAGCTCGTGGATTGAGATTCCCCGAAGTAGGGCTTTAGCCCATAATCAAAAAATTCTATTATCATAAACGGAAAACTCCTCCGGAGTTGGGGTTTAGATTTGCTTCCTCTATAAACGAAAAACTCCTCCGGAGTTAAGGGTTTAGATTTTTCTTCCTCCATAAACAGAAAACCCTTCCGGAGTTTAGGTTCTTTTTTATTCCTCCTATAAACGGAAAACGCTTACGACGTTAAATTTTTAATTCTTAATTTTTAATTCTTAATTCTTAATTGTTTTAAAGCGTTGCCATATCTATCACAAATCTATACTTCACATCACTTTTTAACATTCTTTCATACGCTTCATTAATATAATCAATCGGAATGACTTCAACTTCAGATGCAATTCCGTGCTCAGCACAGAAATCAAGTACTTCCTGAGTTTCCGGAATGCCTCCGATTGAGGAACCGGCAATGCTTCTGCGGTTTCCGATTATTCCAAAGCCATTAAATTTAATCGGCTCCGGCGGAACACCAACGCATATTATTATGCCGTTTGTATCAATCATATTCAGATACATATTATAATCGTGAGGAGCGGAAACAGTATCGATTATAAAGTCAAAATAATTTTTTACTTTTTTTATTTGTTCTCTTTCCGTTGTAAGAACAAAATTGTGCGCTCCGAGTTTTTTTGCATCAGCTTCCTTTTTTGCAGAGGTGCTCAGCATTGTTACTTCTGCTCCGAAAGCATTTGCAAATTTGACCGCCATGTGTCCTAATCCGCCTAATCCAAGCACACCTACCTTATGACCTTTTCCTACATTCCAGTGACGAAGCGGCGAATATGTTGTTATTCCTGCGCATAAAAGCGGTGCAGTTTTTTCAATCGGAAGTTTTTCTGATATATGGATTACAAAATCTTCATCCGTAACAATCCTGTTTGAATATCCGCCGTAAGTCGGAGTAACTCCATCCATTTCATAAGAATTATATGAGAATACAGTTTTCTTTTTGCAGTGCTGCTCTAATCCTTTCTTGCAGTTATCACATTCTCTGCAGGAATCAACCATACAGCCTACACCTGCTAAATCACCAACCTTAAATTTCTTAACTTTATCTCCGATTTTTTTAACACGTCCGATTATTTCGTGACCCGGTACCATCGGATATATTGCGCCTCCCCATTCATCACGTACCTGGTGAATATCCGAATGACATACTCCGCAATATAATATTTCTATCTGTACATCTTTTGCTCCCGGTTCTCTTCTTTCAAAATTCCATGGAACTAATTTTGATTTTGAATTTTGAACCGCATATCCTTTTGTTGCTAACATAATTTAAAATTTATAAAATTCGTAAAATTCATAAAATTTCCGCCGTTGTTGGTGTTAGACCGTTCTTTGGTCGTCACCAACAACAATATTATTCGATATAAATCCGCTGCACCCTATCCGCCACCGCGCAGCAAATCTCATAAGGTATCGTCTTCACCATCGCCGAAATCTTATCCGCTCCAAGATACGTTCCGTTCTCGCTTCCAATCAGTAACACGTCATCTCCTACTCTTACACTACTTTTCACTCCAAGATTTATCATAATCCAGTCCATAGTAATCGTTCCCGAAATCGGATAATAATTTCCGTTTATCGCAACCTTTCCTTTGCTCGATAGCGCCCGCCAGTAGCCGTCTCCGTAACCCACGGGAATCGAACCTATAAAAGATTTTTTATCCGTGAAAAATTTCCTTCCGTAAGATATACTTGTATTCGCATCGACTCTTTTTATATAAGTTACTTTTGATTTCAAATTCATTATCGGCTTCAATGAAATTTTATTTTTAACTTCATCGGAAGGATAATAACCGTACAGAATCATACCCGGTCTTACCATATCGAAATATGATTCCTTTAAATCGAGTATTGCACCGCTGTTTGCCGCGTGAACAATCGGGAATTCCATTCCGGCTTTTTTTAATTCGTGCAGAAGTTCCTGAAATTTATGCAGCTGAAGTTTTGCGAAAGTTTTATCTCCGTATTCCGCCGTTGCGAAATGCGTATATATTCCCTCTATGTCGAGATTTTTATATTCGAATACCTGTGATATATTTTTAAAAGCTCTTTTAACATCAAAACCGATTCTTTTCATTCCCGTATCAACTTTTATATGCACCTTAAATTTTTTACTAATCCGGCTGCTGTAGTAATCAAGAAATCTTGCGGTTTCAAGCGATGCCACAGTAGCAATAAGATTATGATTCAAAAGTCTTTTAACGTAAGCGGCAGGTTTCAGTTTTGAATGAATCAATGTTCCGAAAACAAGAATAGTTGCATCAGGAATCAATGTTCTTAACTTTATCGCTTCATCATAATTTGCAACTCCGAGATAGTCCGCACCGATTGAAATTAATTTATGGCTAATCTCCTGAATTCCGTGACCGTATGCATTGGCTTTGACAACACCGCAGATTTTAATATTTTTCTTCGGATTCTCTTTTTGCAGATGCGTTTTTATCTGGTCGTAATTAAACTTTAATTTATTTAAATCTATTTCTGCTCTTGTCGGATTCAAATTTTAATTTTTTACTTTTTTTCCAATATTCTAATTTAATTATGATAAGAATAACTTTAAATACATAATTATAAGTTTTTTCGGAAGGCGGAATTATATGGAAATAAATAAAATCAGGAGATGACGTTACCGGCGTCAGCTCCTGATTAAATGAATAAATTACCTCTGCTCCACCATGACAGGAAGCAGGATAATTTATTTCAATAACAATAACTTGCTCGTTGCTTTAAAATCTTTTGCCTGAAGCACGCAGAAATAAATTCCGCTTGTCATTACTTCAACAGAATCATTTTCTTAACCATCATATTTTTGCCCGATATTAATCTCGCAAAATAAATTCCCGAAGGCAGTTTTGTTCCGTCGAAAGTAACTTCATACGTTCCCGGGCTCAAATTTTCATTAACAAGTGTTTCAACTTCCTTTCCAAGAATGTCATACACTTTAATAATGGTCATTCCTGCTCTTTCCCCCCTTTGAAGGGGGGCAGGGGGGATGTCAAATTTAATCTTCGTCGTCGGATTAAACGGATTTGGATAATTTTGATAAAGAATAAAATTATCAGGAATAGTTTGATTTATTTTGGAAATGAATACGCCTCCTCCATTAGTTGTTTTTAATATAAGTCCACCCGGACCTGTTATTAAACCGGTATTTTCGTCAATAAATTTGATATGTAAAAATGGTCTATTAGTATAGCCATAATTATTTAATAAAAACCAATTGTTGCCACCATTTGTAGTTTTAATAAGTGTACTGAATTCACCACAAGCATAGCCTGTATTATTATTAACGAATTGAATATCAAATAACATTACAGGATTTAAACCTGTTTGAATTATTTGTGTATTCTGTCGTGCCCAGTTTAATCCGCTGTTTGTTGTTAAAAATACTAAGCCCGAATCACCGGATATATATCCGGTATTTAAATTAATAAAATAAATACTAAGTAATGTCCATACTTGTGCTGATATTGAAATTTTTGTCCAAGTTATCCCGCTATTTGTTGTTTTTAACACAAAAGGTATAATGTCAGTAGAACCATAAGCAACAGAATTTCCTGTTGACCATCCGTTATTGCTATCATAAAAAAATATTGACCATAAATAGTTTTTATTGACTCCGGAATTTTGTTTGTTCCAATTAATTCCTGAATTGATTGTCATTAAAATAGTACCCGAATCTCCTGCAATCCATCCCGTATTATTATCTATAAAAGTCATGGAATACAAATCTGCACCTGTTCCGGATTGAATCATCTGCCAGTCAATCCCATTATTAGTCGTTCTAATAATTCCTCCGTATTTACCCCCACAAATTCCTGTGTTGTCATTAATAAAATTTAAACAATTAAATCTTTTATTTGTAAAATAAGTATTTTCTTTCCAATTCAAACCTCCATCAGTTGTTTTAAGTAATATACCATCATTATATCCTTTAGCTAAAGTTACGGCTGTATTTTGATTTAAAAATTGTATTTTAAGACAATCGAAAATAGTTCCTTTTTCCTGTTGAACCCAATTATTTCCAATATCAGTTGTTTTTATTATTCTTCCGTAATCACCAACCGCGGAAATGTTATTTGAATCTTTGATAAAGAACTTCCAGTACCATTCATCGAGTTCTATATGAACATTTTGTCCGAACCAGTTTAATCCTCCGTTCGTAGATTTTAATATTCCATTTGTTCCAATTGATTGACCGGATGAAACCCATCCTGTATTTTCATTCAGGAATTTTATATCAAATACATAGCCGCTGATTTGCGGATCCGATAAATCTATCCAGTTAATTCCACCATTGGTAGTTTTTCTTACGACTGAATTATTCCCGCAAAGCCAGCCTGTTATTTCGTTTATAAAATAAACCGAATTATAATATTTTATATTATCCCAATATATTTGATTCCAGTTTAATCCTCCATTTGTGGTTTTGATAATTCTTCCAAAGTCATATTCTGCAACATAACCCGTATTTGAATTAATAAATGACATTGTAAAAATTCTTCCTGATATGTTGCTTGTTTGCCTGAACCAGGTATCTCCTCCATCAGTTGTGTGGACAATTACTCCGGTATCTCCTACAGCCCATCCATTAAGGTTATCCGTAAAAATAATTTCAAAAAGATATGAAGAAGTATTTAAAGCAACCTTAAAGAAATTAATTCCGCCATTTGTTGTTTTTAATATATTACCTCCCTCTCCTGCAACGAATCCCGTATATTCATTTAAGAAATAAGTTGACCAGAGATGTTTTTTATCTTCAAACTGCTGGAAATTCCAGTTATTTCCGCCATCTGTTGTTTTAATTATTGTTCCGTCTTCACCGCAAGCCCAGCCTGTGTTTTGATTTATATAATTTATATCATACAAACGGTTTCCCTGTGGAAGTGGATTTTGCCAAACCCATTGCGAGAAGGTTAAAGAAGGAATTAAAAAATGGATATAAAAGGCAAATAACAAAAAACAATATTTGATATTTTTCATAATTAACTCCTTTGAGTATAAATTTATGACTTGACAATATAATGAAATAAAAACAAAATTAAAATACAAATTTTTTCAAACCCTTTAAAAACTGAGGATTTATGCGTAAGTCAAAAGTTCTAATATTATTTTTCTTCTTCTTAATTACCGGATGTTTATTACTTATAAATGGTAATTTGCATTCCGGGAATGCTCCTAATAACAATATTAAAGTATATGTTCGTATTGGGGGCGATCCGGTTGAAGGTGCGTATGTAAGAATCGATGGTCCGGGTTTTCTACAATGTGGAACTACCCCTGCTAATGGAGAACTTCTTTTCCAACCTTCAAGTTCAGGTAATTATACTGCCTGTGCAAGCAAAAACGGTTGGTCTAAAAGTCAATCATTTTATTTAAGTACAAATTATGATGTTTGGCTTTATTTAGAAAATGATAATGGTGCTTGTGTAACCTGTCCCGGTGGGAAATAATGAAAATAAAGATAAAAGAATTTCCTATTGAACTATTGAAATTCTGATTAAACCTTCTCAACAACACTCATAAATACTTTTAAAATTCTTCTTTTAACTACTGGTAAAAATTTCCTAAACTTTCTCAAACAAAAAAGCCATTGAGAATTTCTATTCTCTTTGGCTTTATTTTTTAAGTTTAAGAAATTGTAAATAAATAGGAAACATAAATATTGTCTTATTTTAAAAAAATCAGGAGATGACATTGCCGGCGTCAACTCCTGATTAAATGAATAAATTACCTCTGCTCTACCACGACAGGAAGCGGGATAATTTATTTCAATAACAATAACTTGCTCGTTGCTTTAAAATCTTTTGCCTGGAGCATGCAGAAATAAATTCCGCCCATCATTACTTCAACCACGCCGGGAAAAACGACAACCGCACAGATAATAAACCCATATGGAAGAATTCGGTTATGACAAGTTGTTGGGCTATCGGTGATGACATATGGCAGGGGATCCCCGACAGGAGCACTCGGGGATGACACTTCTCAAATAACAGAAAACAAATAACAAAAAACAAATAACAGAAAGCAGAAAAGAAATCTATAAGAAATAATATTAATTGATTAGAATTAATATTTATTGTAATTTGATAATTATTATGATTTTAAAATGAATGCTAAACAATGCCTATAAATAAATATTTGCAATTATCAGAAGAAGTTAAAACTGCGTTGTCTGAAAATAAACCTGTTGTAGCGCTTGAATCTACAATTATTTCTCACGGTATGCCGTATCCGCAAAATTATGAAACGGCTTTGGAAGTGGAAAATATGGTGAGAACGAATAATGCTGTCCCGGCAACGATTGCTATTGTTAACGGCATTATAAAGGTAGGGCTTGAAAAAAATGATATAGAATTTCTTTCCAAAGATAAAAATATTCTTAAAGCATCGCGGTGTGATATCCCCGTTATAGTTTCTCAAAAATTAAGTGCGGCGACGACTGTTTCTGCTACAATGATTTGTGCAAGTCTTGCATCGATAAAAATATTTGCAACGGGCGGAATCGGCGGAGTTCATAGAAATGTAAATCAGACATTCGATATATCCGCAGACCTGACAGAATTTGGTCAAACAAATATTGCAGTTGTATCCGCTGGTGTGAAATCTATTCTCGATATCGGTCTTACACTTGAATATCTTGAAACTCTCGGCGTTCCAGTGATTGGTTATAAAACGATAGAGTTTCCGGCATTCTACACACGCGAATCCGGATTTAAAGTTAATTACAAATTAGATTCCGCGAATGAAATTGCAGATGTGATAAAAACAAAATGGGATTTGGGTTTGAAGGGCGGAGTGTTGATAGCGAATCCTATTCCTGAAGAATTCTCGATGGATAAAAAAGTGATTGATTATGCGATTGAAAAGGCATTGCGAAAAGCAGATGATAAAGGAATTAAGGGAAAAGATGTGACGCCGTTCTTGTTATCGGAAATAAAAAATATTACCGGCGGATTGAGTCTGAAAGCAAATATACAACTTGTGCTTAACAATGCTAAATTAGCTTCGGAAATTGCAGTCGAAATAGCGAAATAGTGAAGTGCGAAATAGCGAAATAGTGAAGTGCGAAATAGTGAAGTGCGAAAAAGTGAAGTGTGAAATAGCGAAGTTAAGAATATGGAAATTTACAAGCATTTATTTTTTCACGTCTCACGTTTCACGTCTCACGTTAATGCATAGAAAATAATTAATTTATATAATTCATTATCAATTATGTAAAAATCACCGAAACTTTAATTGAAAATATACGTCAAAAAAAGTATATACAATTTTATATAAAATATACTAAAATTTGTTTTAGTTAATAATATTAATTAAAAGGGAAAGGGAACAATAATGAAAAGATTATTTATAATCTTGGTTTTTTCATTCATACTCGCAGTTTCTTCTTTTGCACAGGAGGGAATGTGGCTTCTAAGTCAGCTTGACCAGCTTGATTTGAATAAAAAGGGTTTGCAGATAGAAACAAGTGATATCTATAATAAGGATAAACCTTCCTTATCCAACGCTATTGTTATACTTGATGGGGGCACCGCCTCTTTTGTTTCTTCCGAAGGACTTTTGATTACAAACCATCACGTTGCCTTCACAGCTCTTCAAAGGGCAGCGACTAAAGATAACGATTTAATTACAAACGGATTTCTTGCAAAAAACCGTTCGGATGAAATCACGGCACAAGGTTATCAGGCTCAGCTTCTCGTCGATATGAAAGATGTTACAAATGAAGTTCTCGATGCAGGGAAAAATATTTCCGACATTACCGAAAAAGAAAATGCGATAACGAAGAAAATTATTGAAATGACCGATGCCATTTCGAAAAACAAAGAAGATATAACAGCTAACATTGCTGAAATGTACAATGGAAAACAATACATACTTTTTGTATATAAAACATTTAAGGATGTACGCCTTGTATATTCTCCACCGCTTTCTATCGGAGAGTTCGGAGGTGAAACCGATAATTGGATGTGGCCCCGTCATACAGGTGATTTTTCGTTTCTGAGAGTTTACGCCGCTCCTGATGGAACAGGAAAAGAATACAGCCCCGATAACGTTCCATACAAACCGAAGGTGTGGCTCAAGGTTGCCAAAGATGGTCTGAAAGAAGGAGATTTTACTTTCATTCTCGGATATCCGGGAACTACAACCCGATACCGGACATCAAATTCAGTGGATTGGAACCAGAATGTTAACTATCCTTTCTCAATTAAAAATTTCAGGGAAATCATTGATCTGTCTCTGAATTTAACAAAAAATGACAATGAAGGAAGAATTAAAGTATCGAGTTTAGTAAAAGGATTATCAAATGGAATGAAAAACTATGAAGGTAAGGTAGCAGGAATGAAAAAAACAAATTTCCTTCAGAAGAAAAAAGATTTCGAAAAAGAATTTTCTTCCTGGGTTAACAAAGACCAGGGCAGAGTATCAAAATACGGCGATATATTTAAGATTGACGATGAACTTTATGGCAACCTGGCAAAAACCAAAGACAGAGACCTCGTGTTCGGAATATTTCAAGGTCTTGCAAGCACACAATTGGGCATTGCAATGCGCATCTATGGAATTAAATATCAACTTGAAAAGCCTGAAAGTGAAAGATTACCGGGTTTTACAGAAAAAGGTTTACAGGAAACATTTAATAATCTGGAATATGCATACGCTAATTATTTTGAGCCCGTCGATAAAGCTTTATTAGTTCGTGCGTTAAAAATGGCAAACGAACTTCCGCAGGACCAGAGAATAAAAGGACTGGAATATGTTTTCAATGATAAATCCAAAACGATTGAACAATTTGTTGATGATGCTTTTAATACATCAAAACTTAAAGATGTAGAGTACACAAAGGGAATGGTAAAATTATCTGTTAAAGAACTTGAAGCGTTAAATGACCCGTTCATAAAAATGGTGGCAAGTATGAATCCGGAAAATAATGAAATTCAGATGAACGGATTAGTTTTCAATGCAAAAGTTACAGATTTACGAAAAAGATATATAGACGGACTCTTTGAATGGAAAGGAACAGGAATGTATCCCGATGCAAACCGTACATTGCGCTTTACTTCCGGAAATATAAAAGGTTACAGCCCTGCTGACGGAGTAATGTATTCTCCATTTACAACTTTAAAAGGCGTAATTCAAAAAAACACGGGAGAAGAACCTTTTAATGTTCCGGATAAATTAACAGAATTATATAATAAAAAAGATTATGGCAGATGGGAAGACCCAAACCTGAAAGATGTACCTGTTGCATTTACTCATCAGTGCGATATTACGGGCGGAAACAGCGGAAGCCCTGTAATGAATGCTAAAGGCGAATTAATCGGATTAGCTTTCGACGGAAATTATGAAGCTATGATTAGTGACTGGCAATACGATTATGATTTACAGCGTGTTATATCCGTTGATATAAGATATGTATTGTTTGTTACTGAAAAATTTTCTAACGCCGGTTTCATTTTGAATGAAATGGGATTGTCTCATCCGAACTGATGAATGTGAAATAATGATTATATGTGTCGGGATCCCTAAAGTACAGGAGACTCCCCGACACAATAAAACTGATATTTAATAACAATGCCCCGGAAAAAAATTCCGGGGCATTATTTTAAAATTATTTAATCTCAAAAGGGCACGGGTTTGAAAAAATATTTAATATGATTTAATTATTTTTTTTCGAGATTAGGGTAATCTCTGACAAGAGCGTCAGTATGACCGCGTAAAAATGATCCCCACTTTTTGAACATTTCCTCGCGCTTCGATTTGTCAGGGTAAGAAGCAGCTACTATATCATCGAATTTTTTGTCCGCCGCAACCCATGCGTCCATATCTTTATATTCGGATACCAGGCATACATTCCAGCTTGGACCGTTCAGATGTCTGAATATCTTCGTACTTAAAACATATTCATTTTGCATATCCATTGGTTTTAATTCCTTTTCATACATATCCATAAAATCGCTTATCTGGTCATAACCAATCGAAATAAATGTCATTTCAAATACATGATTGGTTGATTTGTCCTGTGAATAAATATTAGCCGATGCCAGTAAAATCAGTATTATAACTAAAGTAGTGTTTATAATTTTTGCTTTCATTGTTTCTCTCCTTCTATTTTTAATTTTAATAGTGCCCTTTGAAATTAGTGATTTAATACAACAAACCATTGTTTATTAAAGTTTTCGGTCAAAACGAAAAGAATTAGAATCAGCCAAAAAGTGTGTCAAAATTTTCATATACTATTTTCATCTTTGAATATAAATAAGCATAATGTTAAATTGTAATAATAAGGTTTTGCTTTCCAATTATATTCCTTTGAGGAAATCAGGATTTAGAATATTCAAAATCTAATTCTTTTATGATTACGGAGTGATTAAAAACAAAATTGAAATAAAATACAGGCATTGGATGAGAACTTATATTTGCTCAAAAATATTTATTATAAACAATTTAAAACATTTATGAAAAAACAATTATTTTTATCGGCATTAATATTAATCTTTACATTTTTATTAGTTCAGAGCAGTTTACCGCAGGAATTAACTACTGTAAAAATTAATCCCGCTACTGAGGTAAAAAACCAGGGCAAGAGCGGAACGTGCTGGTGCTTTTCGGTTTTATCAATTTTAGAATCCGAACTTTTGAAAAGAGGAGTCGAACATCCCGACCTTTCCGAATTATATATTGTAAGAAATATATATATCGAGAAAGCTAAAAATTATATCCTGAGACAGGGATTCACTCGCTTTAGCGAAGGTGCATTCGGTCACGATGTTTTTCCCGCAATCGAAAAATACGGAATCGTTCCATTGAGCGTTTATCCGAATGTTGCCCCGGGTGATACAATGAATCATATGGGATTCGACGAAATGCTGAAAAAATTTCTTGACAGTGTTCTGGTTAGAGTCCCGATATCACCGGACTGGGAACAAAACTACGTAAAAATGCTCGATGATAAATTCGGCAAGCCGCCCGAAAAATTCAGCTACAACGGAAAAGAATATACTCCTATCGAATTTGCACAAAAAGTATTGAAATTCACAGGCGATGATTTTATCGGTTTAACATCTTTCACGCATCATCCGTTTTATAAAGCTTTTAACGTCGAAGTGCCGGATAATTATTCCGGAGGACTTTTTTACAATGTGCCGATAGAGGAATTAATAGAAGCGGCTGAACATGCCGTTATGAATGATTATACGGTTGGCTGGGATGCGGACGTGTCAAACAAATTTTTCAATCAAAGAACCGGCTGGGCAATGAATCCAAAGGATAAAAAAGATTTGAAAGGAATCATTAATCCGGATGATGAAGAAATTCCTTATTCACAAAAAACACGACAGGAACTTTTTGAAAACCTGACTACACAGGATGACCACCTGATGCATATCGTTGGATTAAAAAAATCAGAAGGAGGAAAAGATTTTTTCTATGTGAAAAATTCATGGGGTACTATGGGACCATTTCTTGGTTACATTAATGTTTCAGAAACATATTTTGGTATTAATACAATAACGATTGTTCTTCCCAAAAGTGCTTTGAGTAAGGAATTGAAAGCAAAATTGAATATACGCTAAGTTCGTCAAGTTTGTCAGGTTTATCAAGTTTGTCAAGTTCATCAAGTTTATCAAGTTATCAAGTTTGTAGAGTTAACTTTAGTAAATTTATAAAGTTTATTATGTTCGTAAAATTATAATAAATACTCTCATTCCCAATCCCCGATTGGGAATGTGCTCTGTTCTTATTTCTTGTTAAATAAATTAACAAAATTTAATATGAAAAAAATAATTTTTCTCAGCTTTGTAATATTTTTTACTATAACAACTCTATCGTCATTTGCACAAACGAACAAACTTCGCTTCGGATTAAAATACCAGATAAAAAGTTTGAATTATGAATTTGTCGACGACGTTCCGAATCATAAAATGGGAGTATCACACGGAGTCGGTCTCGCTTATATGAAAGACGGCAGCCAGGCGAATGTAAATGTATATTTTGTTTTTGATTATACAGATGGTAATGGAAATTTTATCGAAAATTATGTGGTTCAAATGAGTGACGTTTCAAAAATATCTATCAAAGCTGATGGTACTTCGTTTGGCAGTGCAGATGACCCGATGTTTAATGCAAATGTTACGATTATGAGTGGAACCGGGGAATACGAGGGAATAAAAGGAAAAGGAAAGATGACCGGTAACAGGCGTTCACAACTGGACGATAAAGCAACCGTTAATCTTACTTTCGAATTAGAATACACTTTAAAAAACCAATAAATTTCTTAATCAAATTATTTTAAAAATGAAATTCATAATCCGGACTTATTTATTTTTATTTTTAGTTTTGTCTATAACTTCATGTACAGAAAAGAACAAATCGAACCAGCAAACACAAACAAATCAATCCCCGGATAATAAAAAAATTGACGTAGTACAGCCTGAAGACGTAGTAACTCCCCCGAATTTACCGCCATTGGGAAAATGGATGTATACTTCAGAAAAGAAATATTCGGATTGGCTTGGAGAAAAATTAAACGGGAAAACACTCAGAGAACCTGTTAATATTGTAATTGTGGATAGTATTTCAAAGTCGGCGGATGATGCAAAAAACCTGTTAATTAAAAATTTTAAACTTGCGGGATTTGAAATCAGAAGCGGTCATTCGGGAGGCTATCTTGGTTTTATTGAAAAAATGCTTTATACTCAGTTACCTGATAAACCGGATCATGCTTTTGCAGATAAACCTTTCGAAGAAGATAATAACCACGGAAGAATATTCGGTCCGTGTTTAATAAACGGAGTTTATTATTTTACAGGTGCGTTCAGCAGGGAAAAAGTAGTTGTAAATATTCCAGTACATCAATTTGTATCTTTTAATGCGGCAAGAATTCAATTGTCTGAAAACCTGAATACAAATTCAACCTATAAATTTGCCGGAAAAGTAGACATGAAGAACAGACTTGAGACGGAATCAATAACGACCGGCGATTGCGATGGCAAAGCGATTTTATTATCAGCGGCTAAATAAAAATTCCGATGCCGGTTTAAAAATTAATTTTGATTTATCACCTCAGATATAAAACAGAGCTATAATAATATTCTATTTTAGCATCAGGTATATTTAAATTAAACCGGTCCTGTAAGAATTCAGTAATATTCAGTGGATTATTCATCTTACAAAACCGGATAATTAATAAATTTTAATAACATCACAATTAATTCTTAAAACCTGCATCGGAAAACATATTAATTCGAAACACGTATGTTCACAGAGCACATAAAAAAAATATTATTCTTCTTAATTAATCTCTGTTAATTTTCCGGTTACCTCTTCTGTTCTGATTGTTTTTCTGCATATCTTGCATCATCGAACTGTATTTATCATATTGGTCGGAAGTCAGTATGATTTTCATTTTTCCATCGAGTTCGTTTCTTGCATTTTGAATAGCCGTTTTTGTTTCGTCATTATTATCTTTGAAATTTCTTAACATTTCCATCGAACTGAAGAAACTCTGATAAGCCTGAAAAACAAGGCTATCCTGTCCGTCTTTAAAGGATAATTTATCATTCAGCCTGTCTGTCATTTCACGGGCTCTTACATCGGGAGTTTTATTATTATAGTCACCACTTTGCGAATAACTAATGCCTGTAATAAATAAACATATTACGGGAATCAGAAGAATAATTTTTTTTATTTTCATATATTTTTTAATAATACTTGATATTTAGACAATAAAGATAGAGAATAGTTTATAAAAAATTTATTGATTTGTGTAAAAAAATTGTAAATAAATGTAACCTTCTTCAACATTTAATATTGGATATTGAATATGCTTTTTTAGTAATTGATAAAAACCAAATCTTTGTATAATTTATAAACAGATTCCCATAATAACCATTATCATTTTGATGTGACTTTTTGATAATACAGACATTATGTGCATACCATAATTATTCTTTTCTTTTCAAAAGTTTTAACTGTTTTATATAATTATATTTTAAATTCTAATATTTAATTTCAACGGAGGGAGTTAATAATGAAAAAATCAGTTTTACTGCTTTTCCTGTTTTTATTTTCAAATTTTTGTTTAGCTCAGTGGCAAACAAATGGTCCTTATGGCGGAGTGACTCAATGCCTGACCGTAAACGGTTCGAATATTTATGTCGGTACTCTCGCAAGCGGAATATTTGTTTCAACGGACGGAGGTTCAAATTGGAATGCCTGTAATAACGGCATAAGTAACCTTAATATTTATTCTCTTGCCTCAACAGGTTCTACTGTCTTTGCAGGAACTTACGGCAGCGGTCCTTATAAAACCACAAACAACGGTGCGAACTGGGTACCGGTAAATACAGGTATTTCCACCGCGCAGGTATGGTCTTTGGCTTTCAGCGGAACAAATCTTTTTGCTGGAACGTACGGCGGTGTTTATCTTTCAACTGATTACGGCACAAGCTGGACAAACAAAAGCTCGGGAATCACAAATTTATCTATACGTTCCGTCACGGTAAACGGAGGTAATGTTTATGCAGGCTCTTATGGCGGAGGTGTATTTTTGTCAACTGATAATGGTGATAGCTGGAATTTGGCAAGTTCGGGCTTGACTTCTCTGAATATTAATACGGTGAACTCCCTTGGCTCAACAATTTTTGCGGGCACAATTAATGCCGGAGCTTTTATGTCTACTAACAACGGGGCGAACTGGTCAGCAAGTAATAACGGTCTTTCGGCTACTAATATTTTTTGTTTCGGTGTAAATTCGCCGAATATTTTTGCAGGCACAATATCGGGAGTATTTTTCAGTACAAACAGCGGAACGAGCTGGTCTAATGTGACAACAGGATTGACTATGGTAAATGTACGTGCCATTAATTTCATAGGTAGTAATGTGTTTGCAGGAACGTACGGCGGAGGCGTGAATAAATCGACAGATAATGGTACGACATGGTCTGCATCGAGTGCGGGATTAAATAATTGTTATGTCTATGGAATGACTGCTTCAGGTTCTGTTATTTATGCAGGCACGTGGAGTAACGGTATTTATATTTCTACTAACAATGGTGCAAGCTGGTACAATTCGATAAACGGAATGACAAACACAAATGTAAATGCTTTTGCAATAATTGGTTCGAATGTTTTTGCAGGTACTCTCGGTGGTGTTTTTATGACAAGTAATAACGGTGCGAACTGGGCTGCAAAAAATTCGGGATTAACGAATTTATATGTAAGTGCACTTACAGTTAACAATGGTAATTTGTATGCGGGAACAAATGCCAGTGTTTTTAAATCTACGAATAACGGTACAAGCTGGACTTCATCGGGCACGGGAATCACAGCATCATCAGTATGGTCTATGGCTTCGGGCGGAAATTATATTTTTGCAGGTACAAGCAATGCAGGAGTTTTCGTTTCTACTGATGACGGTGCGAACTGGATTGCGGCAAATACCGGTTTGACAAATCTCGTAATCCGGGCGTTAGGTTTTAACGGTTCTAACCTTTACCTTGGAACCGGCGGCGCGGGTGTTTATAAGTCGACTGATTATGGTGCGAACTGGACAGCGGTAAATGATGGCATAAATACTTCGCAAAATGTTTGCGCATTTTCATCTTCCGGGAATTATGAATTTGTCTCAACTTATGGCGGAATTTATCTCACGTCAAACTTTGGAACTAACTGGACTAACATAAATAGTAATCTTAATAACCCGATGGGATATTCTTTGACAGTAAACGCACCCAACATTTATCTTGGCTGCGGACCGGGTGTGTGGACAAGACCATTAACACAGGTCGGAATAAAAAATATTTCAAATGGAGTTCCGGCTGAATATGAATTAATGCAAAATTATCCGAATCCATTTAATCCTTCGTCGATAATAAGATTCCGGATTAAAGATTTGAGATTCGTTACATTAAAGATTTTTGATATTCTTGGAAAGGAAATTGAAACATTGGTAAACGAACAAAAATCACCGGGGGTATATGAAGTTACTTTTGACGGAACATCATTGCCAAGCGGAACGTATTTGTATAAAATAATTGTATCAGACCCGGCAGAACAAAAAGATGAATTTACGGTGACGAAAAAAATGTTACTTCTCAAATAGGAAAATAGCGAAGTATATTATAAGTGATTATGATTTGATCTTTGCGAACTTTGCGAAAATCTTTGCGAACTTTGCGGCTAAGGCTTTTTCAATTATTCGGGATTCAAATTTTATTTTAACATAATAAAGAAAGCCAAAAACCTTTTTCAATTCCTATTTCTCTAACGGTTTTTGGCTTCTTACATTCTGAGGGAAGAACGGATATTAGAACTATATTTAAGTACATCCTACCCTCAGTCTTACATTTATATACAGTATGAAAAAGAGCGCTGTTAAATCTATCACAAATATATAAAGATTCTTTTAGAAAATGTTGTATAGAAAGTAAAAGAATGTAAAAAATTGTAACGGCGAAAATTCTTAAGTTGTCCCCCCTCTCCTTGAGGAGAAGGGATGGGGAAGAGGTGAAATTATTCAGATAATAGAAATGTAATAATTAATTTTAAATTTTATTTGAGAACATTAATATCCTGACTTTATGGGAAATTAAATAATCATAGAAGAATACTTTATTTGATTTCGCCTGACTTGTAAAATTTAAGATAGTTTTCTATTCCACTATAATATCCGTTTTATCATTCGGGTTATAATAAACAGTGACGTTGTCTCCTTTGCGCGGAATCCTGACACGCGACACGTATGTCTCTACCGTTGCATCAAACTCTTCTTCCTTTTCGGGTTTGACTTTTAAGTAAATTATTACTTTCGGATTATTATTCAAAGTTGTATTTGTATCTTCAACTCTTTGTATTGTGGCACCGGATTTTTTCCCGTCTTTCATTAATCTTGCCCTTTTATCGTCATCATATCCAATTTCCTTCAGAACTTTTTTCTGAATGGATTTCGTAAACCAGCTGCATGATGTGCAAATAAAAAGAGCAAACAATATTGCGAAAAGAAATTTTATTTTCATAAGAATTAATTTTAATGAATAATAAATATGAACAGAATTGTTCTATCTTTGAAATCCTACTCCGCTAATATATGAAACTAATTTAATTTATTATAGAGAATTTTTGTGTCGGGGAGTCTCCTGTTCTTTAGGGACTCCCGACACATTATATTCCAATTAATAAGTTACTTTCTATTTTAATAACGATTCATCGTTATTTGGTGCTTGTTCCACTACTCCTTACCTGCGGCAAACAGTCAGCGTGGGAACGTGCCCTACTACCCTCATTCCCAATCCCCGATGGGGAATGAAAACTTAATTTAAATCAACTTCTTATACCTTATTCTCTTTGGTCCAGCGTCACCGAGTCTCTTCTTTTTGTTTTCCTCATAATCCGAATAACCGCCTTCGAAATAATATACCTGCGAATCACCTTCAAATGCAAGTATGTGCGTTGCAACACGGTCGAGGAACCACCTGTCGTGAGAGATTATTACAGCGCATCCCGCAAAACTTTCAAGACCTTCTTCTAAAGCACGAAGAGTATTAACATCAATATCGTTAGTCGGCTCATCGAGCAATAAAACGTTCGCCTGCGATTTCAATGTCAGCGCAAGATGTAAACGATTTCTCTCTCCGCCTGAAAGCATATCAACTTTTTTCTCCTGGTCTGTTCCTGTGAAATTAAATCTTGCAACATAAGCGCGCGAATTAAATTGTTTTCCTGCGAGTTCAATAAATTCCTGACCTTCTGAAATTGCCTGCCATACTGAATCTTCCGGATTTATATCCGCATGAGCCTGGTCAATGTATCCGAGTTGAACGGTTTCTCCGATTTCAAATGTACCAGAACCGGGTTTCTCTGTGCCGAGTATCATCCTGAATAATGTGGTTTTTCCTGCACCGTTCGGACCAATCACACCGACAATTCCTGCAGGAGGTAGACTGAAATTCAGATTTTCAAAAAGCAAATTCTCTCCGAAAGATTTTGAAACATTTTTTACTTCCATAACTTTATTGCCGAGACGCGGTCCGTTTGGAATAAATATTTCAAGATTCTCTTCTTTCTGTTTTGTGTCTTCATTCAGAAGTTTGTCGTACGCCTGCAATCTCGCTTTTGATTTTGCCTGCCTTGCATGAGGTGACATCTTCACCCATTCGAGTTCGCGCTGGAGAGTTTTCATTCTCCTGCTCGCAGTTTTTTCTTCCATCTCGAGTCGCCTTTGCTTTTGTTCGAGCCACGAAGAATAATTTCCTTCCCACGGAATTCCTTCGCCGCGGTCAAGTTCGAGAATCCATCCGGCAACGTTATCGAGAAAATACCTGTCGTGTGTAACAGCAATAACGGTTCCTTTATACTGCCTTAGATGTAATTCGAGCCATTCGACCGATTCAGCATCGAGGTGGTTTGTCGGTTCATCAAGTAAAAGTATATCCGGCTCGGAAAGTAGAAGCCTGCAAAGCGCCACACGCCTGCGTTCACCGCCGCTTAGATTTTCAATGAGAGCATCTTCTTCCGGACATCTCAGCGCATCCATAGCCCGCGAAAGTTTTGCGTCGAGCTCCCAGCCGTTTTTGTGTTCTATTAATTCGGTAAGCTCACCCTGTCTTTCTATGAGCTTCGTCATTTCATCATTTTCCATCGGTTCTGCGAATTTGTTATTCACTTCTTCATATTCTTTTAAAATATCCACGACATCCTGAACGCCTTCCATAACAATTTCTTTCACTGTTTTTGTATCATCGAGAATCGGTTCCTGCGGAAGATGTCCGATTGAATATTCTTTTGTGAAATGAACTTCACCTTCATAGTTTTCTTCTTCACCGGCAATGATTCTGAGAAGCGTTGACTTTCCCGAACCGTTCAATCCGATGATTCCTATCTTTGCACCATAAAAAAACGAGAGGTATATATTTTTTAACACCTGTCTTTTCGGAGGGTAAATTTTTCCTACCCCGACCATCGAAAAAATTATTTTGTAATCTGCCATATCTTAGTTTTAAAGTTTATCAAGTTCATCAAGTTTATCAAGTTTTTCAAGTTAAAAAGAGCAGGAAAATGGAAAAATAAAGAAAATGGTTAAGAGCGGAGAAAAAGAAAACGAAAAATAAAATTTGTAAAGTTTGTAAAGTATATCATGTTAAAAAAGCAGGAAACAAAAAATGGGGAATTAAAAAATAGTTTGCCAAAAAAAATTATAGATTATTTTTTTCTTTTAAATGGTAAAAAAGGTTGACATTAAAACCCGCAGTGAAAGCATACAAAGAGCAATTAAATGGATTGTGACATTTAACTTTTGAAAAAATATCTATTTCTTTAATGATTGTGTATTTTGCCCCGACAGATAAATTCATATCAAGACCGAACCCGGCTCCCTCTATTCTGTCTTCAGGGTTTATCGTTGAAAAGAGCCCAAACTGGATTTCGCTAAATAATTTTATTTTACTATTCAGAAAAGTAAATCGCGGACCGACAGAGAGTTCATGAAATTGCTCGAGGTAAGATACATAATTTGCAACCGGATATTTTGTCCGTGATGAACTAATATCGTAATTGAATGCAAGGCCAAAGGATTTATCAAAGTTAAATAAAAATTCACCTTCAATCAGAGAACCTGGTTCATAATACGTTGATGATTTACTTGTGTGCAAAAATAAACCTCCATGAATTCCGAATCCTAAATAAGTATCTGCGGTTTGCGTGCTTCCAATTGTTGGTATAAGAATATAAAATAAGAAAAACAGAAGTATTTTATTCATAAATGTATTATGATTCTCCTATCATAATAAAATATAACTAACTTCAGCAATTTACAATACTAATCTTAATTATTAATAATTGAGAATAAATTCAATCCCTCAAAATACAATTGTATTTGTTTCAGGATAACATTATTTTTTATATACCAATCTGATAAAACGGAAGAACATATTTAAATATAATTTTTTTATAAACATAATTTTCAAAATTATGAAAAATAAATTACTAATTGTAATTTTAATCTGCTGCACACTTTTATTTTCATTTACTTTCTCAAGAGACACTTCAGATAAACTTGTCTTTAATAACCTGATGTTTGAATTCGTAGCGACGAATGGCTACGGCAATAACATCTATATAGATAATTTCAGAGTGGGCGTGCAGTATAATAACGACCTTGCAATAGCAGGATTCAATTTACAGGACAAAAACTACCTTGTGCCGGGTCAAACCTCAATAATGGTTTTACCTGTGGTCACAATAAATAACAATGGAAAAAATTCAAATTCAGGTGCTACAGTAACAATGGTAGTAACGAGCCCTGCTTATAGTTCGACAAAGCCTGTTCCTGTTATTACACCCGGGTATTCTGCAACTGTAAATTTTGATTCTATAAGTTTTTCTTCAAATGTTTCCAAGGATGTTAAAATTTTTATTACCTGGGCATCTGACCAGTGGCACTATAACGATACTTTGATTCAGGCGACTATATTTCATCCCGGCGTTAAAAGAAAAGTATTATACGAAGCTCATACAAGCACGACCTGCGGACCCTGCGCCTCGATGAATCCCTATCTCGATGCGTTCGTTCAGGATAAATTTGATTCTTTGGTTCCGATTAAATATCACGCTTGGTGGCCTGCGACAGGTGACCCGATGTTCAATGCAAATCCTGACCAGGCAAGAGTAAGAATTTTTTATAATGGAATAAATTCCATTCCTGCTTTAATGGTGGATGGAATTATATTACAAATCAGTTCTTATAATGTGCTTTCAAATCTGCAGAACCCTTTAACTACAAGGCTTGCGACGGGCGCGCCATTATCGATTTCCGTGACGGATACAAGAATTGCCGGAGATTCAATTAAAGCAAACGTAACTGTGAATATAGTTTCACCGCTTTCACCGAACGGAAACTTCAGACTAAGAGCTGTAGCTAACGAAAGAAAAATCACATATTCCACTCCTCCGGGTTCTAACGGAGAAACAATTTTTTATGATGTGTTCAGATGGATGTATCCGAATACTGACGGAATACAAATACCTCTTACAACGGGTACATATAATTATGAATTCAGATATAAAAGACAGGCGGCATGGGTGGATTCAATGATGTACACGGCTGTATTCGTACAAAACGATGTAACGAAAGAAGTTATGAATTGTAATAAGGCAAGAAATTATTATGTTGATAACGTGATTGCGGCGAATAAAAAATTTAATAATACGGTAACTGATGTATCGGGTAGTCAGGTTTGTCTTAATAATGAAATCAAAAAATTTGATATTCAATCGGGTTACTATTTTGAAAATTTTGAAACGCTATTTCCTGCACCGGGCTGGCAATTGATAAATCCTGATTATAGTACGACTTTTATGCAATATGCAAGTACAAATGGTCCTTCATTCCCGGGCACGCATAGCATCAGGTATAATTGTTTTATGTATGACGCAATAGGTCAGATGGATTATCTCAAAACTATGTTATATAGTAATATCGACCCAAGCGATTCATTGATTTTTGAATACGCGCACGCAGTAAGACCGGGTTATACCGACCGCCTCAGATTATTGATGTCAACAAACGGAGGCGTGAGTTTCCCGAACGTCGTATTCGATAAATCCGGCTCTGTCCTTGCTACTGCACCGGATCAATCAACTTCATTCGTTCCGTCGAGTTCAAGCCAGTGGGGAAGATTTGCAATTAGAATAGGAGATATTCCGCTTGGTGTTGAACCGGTTGGAAATAATATTCCGGCAAGTTATAGCTTAAGCCAGAATTATCCGAATCCGTTTAATCCGAAAACGATTATTAAGTTTACTATTCCCTCTTTCGAAGGGGGGATGACGGTTCTCAAAGTATATGATGTTCTTGGAAAAGAAGTTGCAACTTTGATAAATGAAAATTTAAAAGCCGGCTCTTATGAAACCGAATTTGACGGGAGCAATTTATCTTCAGGAATTTATTTCTATAAGCTTAAAACAAATAATTTCAGCTCAGTAAAAAGAATGCTGCTTGTGAAATAAATTTTATTATATTTTGTTTTCGTTCCCGCGCTCCGGCATGGGAACGCAAATAGGCCCTGTAAATATCTTGCAGGGCTTTTTTTATTTGTTCCCCCTCTCCTTTCAGGAAAGAGGGAGGGTGTGATTTTTGCTCTTATATTTTAAAAAATTTTTACAATGATTCATTGTGTCGGGGAGTCGCTTACGTTCTTTGTAAGGACTCCCGACACAAAAAGGAATGTTATTATTTATATATATATTTTACGGCCTATTTGATATATTTATTTATAAATCATAAGAATTTGAAAGGTATAATCTTCGACATAAGGCGTTTCTCTACTCACGATGGTCCGGGCATTCGGACTACTGTGTTTTTTAAAGGATGTCCGCTTAATTGCATCTGGTGCCATAATCCCGAAGGCAGAAATTGTGAAATCGAAAAAGCAGTCAGAATTAACAAAATAAGCGAACGCGAATTTAAAGTAGAAGAATTAATAGGCAGAGAAGTCGGAGTCAGAGACGTGATGAACGAAGTCGAAAGGGATATGATTGCTTTTGAAGAATCGGGAGGCGGCGTTACATTCTCAGGCGGAGAGCCTATGTACCAGGTCAACTTTTTAAAAGCACTTTTAATAGAATCGAAGAAAAAAAATATTCACACTGTGGTTGATACTTCAGGTTATACTTCAAAGCAAAATCTTGAAGAGATAATAGACCTTGTCGATTTATTTTTATACGATATAAAACTTTTCGATGACGCCGAGCACATAAAATTTACAGGCAGGTCAAATGTCACTATTTTAGAAAACCTTGAATACCTTTTTAATAAAGGGAAAAAAGTTATTTTAAGAATTCCAATTGTACCCGGAATAAACTTTACAACTTCAAATATTATTTTATTAAAAGAATATATTTCGTTGCATAAAGGAAAAATTCACGAAATCGGACCGCTGCCGTTTCATAATATAGCCGATAATAAATATGATAAGTTGAAAATGAATAATCCGATGAAGGATGTAAAAAGTTTAAAGGAAGAAGATTTATTTGTTTTAAAAAACGAACTTGAATCCCTTGGAGTAAAAGTTAAAATCGGGGGATAAAAATTACTATTTATGACTGAAAGAATAAAAAAACTAAGAGAACAAAGTATAAATGCGGTAAATAAGTTGTCCGCCGAGAGAGCGATGCTTGTAACTGAATTTTATAAAAGCGAAGCGGCGAGAGAATTATCCACTCCTGTAAAACGTGCACTATGTTTCAAGTATATTCTTGAAAATAAATATGTTTGCATAAACGATAATGAATTAATCGTTGGCGAGAGAGGTCCTGAGCCTAAAGCGGCGCCTACTTATCCGGAGATTTGCCTGCATTCGCTTGAAGACCTTGATATGCTTGACACACGGCCGAAGGTCAGCTTTAAAGTCTCTGGCGAAGTTAAAAAAATTTATAAAGAAATAATTATTCCTCACTGGAAAGGAAAATCCAACAGGGATAAAATAATGAATGGCGTTCCTCCCGAATGGCTGAAAGCATTTAAAACCGGAATGTTCACGGAGTTTATGGAGCAGAGAGCGCCCGGACACACAGTTGCCGACGGAAAGATTTATAAAAAAGGAATGCTGGATTTTAAAAATGATATAAAGTTGTCTATTGAAAAACTTGATTTTTTAAACGACCCGGATGCGTACAAAAAAAGAGAAGAACTGAAAGCGATGGACATATCCTGTGACGCAATTATTTCTTTTGCACTCAGACATGCTGATAAACTTGAAGAACTCTCTGAAAAAGAAACTGATTCAATCAGAAAAATAGAATTAAAAGAAATTGCCGAAGTCTGCAGACGCGTCCCTGCAAACGCACCGCAAAATTTTCACGAAGCATTACAATATTATTGGTTTGTTCATCTCGGGGTTATCACCGAAGTAAATCCCTGGGATTCCTTTAATCCGGGGCGTTTGGACCAGCACCTATATCCTTTTTACAAAAAAGGTTTGGATGACGGAACACTTACAAAAGAAAAAGCAATTGAACTTATTCAGGCATTCTGGATTAAATTTAATAACCATCCCGCTCCTCCAAAAATGGGAGTTACTGCGAAAGAAAGTAATACTTATACGGATTTTGCTTTGATAAATCTCGGAGGTGTGAAAGAGGACGGCTCTGATGCTGTTAATGAACTCACATATATTCTGCTCGATATTATTGAAGAAATGCGTTTATTGCAGCCGAGCTCTATGATTCAGTTAAGCAAGAAAAGTCCGGATAGTTTTGTAAAACGCGCACTAAAAATTGTAAAAACAGGTTTCGGTCAGCCGTCAATTTTCAACACAGATGAAATTATTCAGGAATTATTAAGACAGGGAAAATCAATAGATGATGCAAGATGCGGCGGTGCGAGCGGCTGCGTTGAAACCGGTGCATTCGGAAAAGAAGCTTATATATTAACAGGCTATTTCAATCTCGTAAAAATTCTTGAGCTTACACTTTATAACGGAATTAATCCCCGAACAGGAGAACAGGTTGGATTGCAAACAGGCAATGTCAGAACTTTCAATTCGTTCGATGATTTTATGGAAGCTTACAAAAAGCAAATAGAATATTTTGTAAATATAAAAATTACTGGCAGCAATATTATTGAAAGTATAATTTCAGAAAATCTTCCCGTTCCATTTTTATCCGTTATAATTGATGATTGCATAAAAAACGGAAAAGACTATAACTCAGGCGGAGCGCGATACAACACGAATTACATTCAGGGTGTCGGAATGGGAACACTGACGGATTGCCTTTCAGCAATTAAATATCAGGTATTTGACAAGAAAAATATTTCTTTTGATAAACTTTCAAAAGCTTTGACTTCTGATTTTGAAGGTTATGAAAATTTACAGCACGAATTAATTTACAATACTCCGAAATACGGAAATGACGATAACTATGCAGACGTAAATGCCGTTAAAGTTTTTGATTACTTCTACGATGCTGTAAACGGAAGACCATCGCCGCGAGGAGGAACATACAGGATAAATCTTCTCCCGACTACATGTCACGTATATTTCGGAAGCGTGACCGATGCAACTCCCGATGGAAGAAAAAAATCAACCCCTGTATCGGAAGGAATATCTCCGGTTCAGGGAGCAGATACTAAAGGTCCGACGGCGGTCATTAACACCTGCGCTAAGCTCGACCACATAAGGACAGGAGGAACATTGCTAAACCAAAAATTCTCCCCTGCGTTTTTTAAAGATGATGAAGCCATAGATAAAATTGCGCATCTTATCAGAAGCTATTTCAGAATGGACGGACATCATATACAATTCAATGTTATTAATGCAGAGACTTTGCGTGATGCACAAAAACATCCCGAAAAATATAAAGATTTAATAGTACGCGTAGCAGGTTACAGCGATTACTTCAATGATTTAACACCGGAGCTTCAGGAAGAAATCATTAAGCGCACGACTCAATGTTAAATGCTAACTGCTAAATTAAGAGCGTCTGCTACTGCCGCTACAACTGATACTGCTACTACAACTGCCACTGCTACTACTGCCGCTGCTACTACAAATTCTACATTCAGCATTCAGCATTCAGAATTCGAGTATGTATATCTTTTTGAATGAAATATCATAATTAAATTTATTTATATTATGCATTGTAAAGAATATATCATCCTTCCGAAACGATTTTTGATTGAAACGATAACGTCAATAAATAATAAGCTGCCTAATGAAAAAATTCAAAAGAAAAAATTTTTAATTTTAAAAAATCTTGTATGAAAATTTTTTTTATTACTTTCTTTTTATTGCTCACAACAACATTTTTATATTCACAGGATTTATTTGATAAAAACGGCGATGGAAAAATTGATAATGGATTTTGCGGATATGCCGATGTAAACGGTGATGGAATTTCCGAATATATTAAAGTCCCGATTATTAATGTTAAAAATCCGGTAAAAAATAATTCTAAAGATAATATTTCGTTTTCACTTTTCTGGACTTCTCCCTCGGGTGCATTTTCAAATTGCAATGACGGCATAATCGGATATTTCGATGGGGATACACTCCTCGATATAGCAGGCTATACTTTTAATTCGAATATGTTCTATATATGGAAACAGAGCCCGACTAAGCCTGACAGCTTTGCGGTAGTTTTTTCCGAATCCAAAGTTGAAAGCGGCGGCTACGGACCAATGACCTACGGTGATATAGATGGTGATGGTAAAATCGAAATTATACTCGCAGATTATTCGACGATGTCTCGAATTTATATTTTCTCTTGTCTCGGGAATAATCAATATGTAAACAGGAACACACAAAATACTCTCATGCACACAAATGACGGAGAAACATCACAGGCATTACATATTGGTGACTTAAATAAAAACGGTCAGAAGGAAATAATTTGTATGCGGGGAAATACAACTACCGGCGGAATGGTTCGTATCTGGGAACATACCGGTGCCCCGGGAACATATACATTTACAAATCTTTTTACATATACTACAGTCTCTTACCTTTTCGGAAGGGGTGGTTATGGTGATTCCGACGGCGACGGCTGGGATGAATTTTTTCTGACTTACGGAGGTGCTTCGACGTACAATACGAATATACGACGAATAAAATATGATTCTGCTTCTGCAACATTTGTTCATCTTTTGTATGCGGCTTCTTCAATAGGCTTTCCGGCATCTTATAAAGTTGCTGACGTTAATAACGACGGTGTTAAAGAACTTGTTGCAACGGCAGCTTCTAATAATTATGCGGCATGTTTCATATTTAAATCGTCAGGTTCGAATCAATATAATTTATTATCGACCATAAATGAAACCGATCCGAATACAATGACCTGCAGTGATATAAAAATTCTCTCAGGAGATATTTATCCTTCTATTTTACTTTCATCGTTCGGCGGTAAAGTTTATGTGTATCAATACAATGGTTCAAATTATATTAAACAATTCGAAAAACTCGATTACCCCGGCTCTGCAATCCAGCGTGTATACTGGGTAAACATAAATGGTTCTGATGGATATTTTAACACCTGGTCTTCAACGAGTTCGAATGGAAATTATTATATATTCAAACGAACAATTCCGGTTGGTATAATTTCAGGAAATGAAAACGCACGAGGTTTTAAATTATTTCAAAATTATCCGAATCCGTTTAATCCTAACACAGTTATTAGTTATTCATTATTGGTTAATAGTAATGTACTACTTAAAGTTTATGATATTATGGGTAGAGAAATAGCTACGCTTGTCAATGAATATCAAAAAGCCGGTATGTATGAAGTGCAATTTCCAAATAACCAATATACCAATAACCATTACTCAAATAACCAACAACCAAGCGGGATTTATTTTTATAAATTACAAACTGAAAGTTTTACTGATACAAAGAAAATGCTGATGATTAAATAAAACGATTTTACATTTAAAAGTTAGAAAGTTTGAAGGTTAAAAGGTTTAAAGAACTTGAAACTTGAAAGGTCTAATGTAATTATGTTTGTGATGTTTAGCACCGAATTTACTACATAAAGAACGGCGAACACATATAGTGGTAGAGAAAATGCGTGGAGTTTTCTGTTTATAGGAAATTAAGTTTTAAAATCCCAACTCCACAGATGTAAAGAAACTCCGTAGGAGTTTTCCGTTTATAGAAATGAAGTTTCTAAATCCAAACTCCGTAGGAGTTTTCTGTTATCTAAAGTACCATAAGATTTATCATATAATTTATAATAAACAAAAATTATTGTGGAAACATAAAAAAAAGCAGGTCAAATATTTAAATTTAACCTGCTAATAAATATATTTCTAATTTACTATTTCACTATCTCGCTTTTTGTCATTCCAGCGTGTTCTTGCTGGAATCACTATTTGATCAGTATCATTTTCTTTGTATCCGTTAACCCGTTTGTTTTCAGTGTGTAGAAATAAACTCCGCTTGAAAGATTTGTTCCATCAATCTCTGCATTATATACACCTTTTGTGACATAGTCATTGAGATATGTGGCAACGAGTTTTCCCGTTATATCATAAATATTTAAACTCGCATGTCCGTCTTTCGGTACCGTGAATTTTATATTTGTTACCGGGTTGAATGGATTCGGATAATTCTGATTTAATTCAAATTTTAAAGCCTCGCCCGGAGGGTTGACTATACCTGTTGTTCCTGCAATCGTAGTTTGTAATGCCGATTGAACTTCTGCATTATAAAGAGGAGAAGCATTTTTGTAAACGAACATTTTTAGTCTGCAATTCGCATCAACCCATCCCGTGCTCAAAGTCGTCGAAAATGATTTTGTAAATGATACATTGTTATTCCAGGTACCCCCCGAATTCAATGAATCTCCCAATGCATTATTTACCATATTTCTCACAACCCAGTGATGTACATAAGAAGCTCCGCCCGGGCAGTAAGTGTTTTCAGATTGTGTATAAACAAGATTATCTTCAGTGATGACGTAATTAACAAAGTACGCTCCTGTCAAATTCGCAAGTGCGGTTGCTTTTACCGTAACATTCAGTATATGCGTGGCAGCATTATAATTTTGTGTAATAATATCAATTTTCACCGGTGATACAGGTGAATTCAGATATCTCATAAAAGAAGTTTCTAAAAACGAACTGTATCCGCAGTATCCGTTCGGATTATATAGTCTGTCTAAAGTTCCTGTCGGGTATGCGTTCATTCCGAAAAGCGTAATTATGTTATTACCATTAAAGCTCTGATACGGGTCAGCAGTGCTTCCGCCGTGATAAGCAAGCACTATCGTATTCGGATAATAATTTAGAAATTGCATAATTCGGACCTTAGCGCACGGACACCATTGACACCATGTTCCTGTACAATATTCTATCAATAAATTTCTCCCGTTGTTGGATGCAATATAATAATTGTATATTGTATCGTTCGAAACATTTTGTTCACCGGTTAATGCTGTAAATGCTTTCATCACTATATTTCCCGATGCAGGCGCGGTGAATAGCGGGAACGTGACCTGGTAAGTAGCTCCCGGTGCAAGACCTGTAACGGTTTGTGTTGACGTATAACTCCCCGGTGTTATTGTAAGAGTTACAGGAAACGTTTGTACGTTATTACCAAAATTTCTTACCTTAACTTTTGGAGTATCTATAGCACTTGGAGGTATTGCTTTAATGAATCTGCTGAATCCTACTGCTCCGACATCATTTGTGTATTTCTGACCGATTTTAATATTGTCGAGATACATATTATTATTACAACCTGAATAGCAGGTAAATTTTAATTTATTTGTACCTGTTGGTAATCCATATCTCTTTGTTCCCCACTGAGAAGCGGTTGGTACAAAGGCAAGTCCTGTAGGTGGTGCTGTAACAAGGTCACCTGTAGTGCCGCCAAGGCAAACAACAAGCTTAATCCACGTGCTTCCGTTGTCCGTGGAATACCAGATTTTAAGTGAATCAACCGGTGTAGCTGAATAAGCCGCATAAGCATAGTCGAATATGAGAGAATCTCCTGTGACAGTAGAAGTAAACAATGGAGTTGTGATATCAAATGATAATCCTGACAGTGCATCGTTTGAATTGCCTTTAAGCGCACCATATCCCGACCCATATCCGCTGCACATAATAGACCAGTCCCAGTTGAATGCATTTGTCGTGCTGAGCGTCCAGCCGGCGGGCGGAAAATTCGGATTATCAAAATCCTGCCAGATGTAAAATGCCCCGGCATTATTATTTATTAAAATTATAATAGAAAAAACCAAGAGAAGTATAAATTTTTTCATGATGAGAAATTTTAAGATTTATAAAAAAATAAATCGAATTAATTTAAACAAATCGTATTACCATAATTTAAAAAATTACTTTGAATACTTCAAGGATAGGGAAAGTCATTTTTTAAAAAAGTAATATGCGGTTTTTCTCTTTCTTTTCGCTATTTCACCATTTCATTATTTTCCTTTTTTTTTTTAGCAACCTTTTATGAAAACTTCCTGTTTTGTTTTCTTTAATCGATTTTCAAAAATTATTGTTTTTTCTGGAGGAATAAAAAATGTCTAATAAAATTGACGAATTAAAAAAGAAAACGGAATTCACATTTAATGTTGCGGCAGATTTTTTTGATAACCCTGTACTGGCATATAGAAATTATTTCGGAACTAAAACTATAAACAATTTAAGACTTTCAGCAGGTTTCAATGTTCTTGACGCAGGCTGTGGTGCAGGGGCGGCAACGTTTCCTGCGGCACGTGCTGTCGGCAGGGAAGGACGTGTAATAGGTATCGATATATCCGATAATCTTTTGGTTCAGGCGAAAAGAAAAGCGCAAAAAGAAGGTTTTAAGAATATTGAATTTATTAATATGGATATGACCAAACTTGATTTCGAGGAAAATATGTTCGAAGCCGTTGTTGCTGTTTTGTCAATTTATTTTGTAGACGATATGGCAAAACAAATAAAAGACTTATTCAGCTTAGTCAAACCTAACGGTAAACTTGCTGTGACTACCTGGGGTCCGAGAATATTCGAACCGTTTTATTCGTTCTGGAATAATGAGGTAAAAAGAATTCGTCCTGATTTATATTCGTCATTTAATCCCTGGGAAAGAATATTTACTCCTGACTGCGTAAGAAATTTGCTTGAAGACGCAGGATGTACGAATGTAATTTCACTTTTTGAAGAAAAAAAACAGCAAATAGAATCTCCCGAAGATTTTTGGACTCTTGTTTTAGGCTCGGGGTTCAGATGGGTTGTGGAACAACTGACTCCCGATGAGAAAACAGAGGTCAATGATAATATTATTAACTGGGCAACAATTAATAATATCAAATCCATTGAAACAAATGCGATATTTGCAATTGCAAGGAAAGAGTGATTGAATATTTTAAACTTTCGTTCCCACGCTCCAGAGACCGTGTGAGAACCCACGCGCCCTCGTTCCCAAAGTCCTCTTTGGGAACGGAATTGCTATTGCTATTTTAAAATTTATCGTTTTAATACAACCTCTCCAGCGTGGGAACGGGTTTCACATACTGAGAATTACAAAAATTTTCTTACTATTTAACAATCATCATTTTCTTCGTCTCTCTGAAATTACCGGCAGACAAAGTATAGAAGTAAACTCCGCTCGAAAGCCAGTACGCGCTAAATGATGTTTCATAAGTGCCCGGATTTTGATTTTTATTTATAAGATTGGCAATCTCTTTTCCCGATAAATCATATACTTTCAAACTTACAAAACTATTCTTTGAAACCTGATACCTGATATTCGTTGTCGGGTTGAATGGATTCGGGTAATTCTGGAATAATTTATAATTATCCGGAGTTTCAGAACTAATCGTATTTATGTATGTTACAGGCTGACGATATGAAATACCGCCGTTCGAACGAACCGCCCAGAAACCTACTCCCGGTTTACCTGCACTGATGCTATAGTATGTTCCGGCAGAAGCTGTATATTCAATGTTAAAAGTTGCTCCGTTATTTAGCGAAAAAAAGATTTGAGATAATCCGTTTTTAACATACCAGACACCTTGAATCATAGGAACTATCAAAGTTGATACTCCTGAAAAATTATTTACTCCGGGTGAAGTTTTAATGCTCCAGGTATTTCCGGAATTTGTTGTTGCAAGCAGGGAATCTGCTCCGGCAAATCCGTTATAATTACCGTTGAAAGGATAAAAACTTAAAGCATAAACATTCGCTCTCGGGGTTGTTTGTGAAGTCCAGGTCGAACCGTTGTTGGTTGAGAAATAAATTTTTGAGTTATTTGTACCGAACCACATATAAGGCTGTAGACTGAATGCAGAGTTATTCCAACCCGCTTCAGCACTGCTTCCCGCGAGTAAATACATACCGGCTGAATCCCAGCTCGTACCTGCATTCGTAGTTTTCCATAAAGACCACCTTGATCCCGCCGGAACCGGGTCGCCGATAAGTATACCATTTGTGGCCGAATACATGCATATCGCATCGATGAATCCCCCGTAAGATTGGTAAAAAATCAGCTCCCAATTCGCTCCGCCATCTGAAGTCTTCCATAACCAGGTAATGGATGGAGATCCCGAATATCCTGCAACCAATGCAGTATTGGCATCGATACCTGCAACACTGATTAATGTTATCGATGTTGGTATCGTGCTGCTGCTTACATTTTGCCAGTACGTTCCTGTGTTGGTGGTTCTGAGTATAACGCCTGATGCTCCGCATATCCATGCAGTTGTACTATTAACGGATGATACGGACCTGAGAGCTGTCGTGACAGGGGATGTCTGCTCCGACCATTGCGCATTTAATACCGGCACACAAAGTAATAAAACAAATAAAAAAATCTTTTTCATTACGTTCTCCATTTAAAATTAGAAATAATTTAAAAACAGAAATATTTTATAAAACCGAATATTTTTTAATGATAAATCAAAGTGTAATTTAATTATATGGAATCTGCTATTTGAATCTTTATTGAGAAGCCTCCTCTCTGTTTAAAAAGAGTTTTAATATTACATAATAATTGCAAATTATTTTCTAACAATCAATATAAATATCTATATTAATAATATTGATTAAATTACGAATACCTGTAAAAATTAATTTAGCTAATCCCCTCTCCTTGCAAGAGAAGTATACGTATTCCCCCTCTCCTTTCCGGAGAGGTACCTGTATTCCCCCTCTCCTTGAGGTTGAGTGCTTTTTACGAAATCACGACTTGTCGGGAAAAGGCTTTTGGGCAGGGGTGAGGTGAAAATTAAATAAGTACATAAACAATATTTAATCTTAATTGATATTAATTTAAAAACAAAATTTTGCGTTTTTGATATTTGATAGTTACATTTCTTCCAAGGTAAAATATTTGCATTACATATCAAAAAAAATTAGACTTTTTTTGTTAAAAGACTTTCTGTTATTATTTACTAAATAATAAATTTTAATATGAATATATTATTACGATTTCCTCTTCCTTTATCCATTCTTATCGTTATAATTTTCAGTGTAACAATATCTTATTTCAGTCTTAAGTTTGTAAAAAAGAAATATCCGCATGAACTTTTAAAAGAAAATCACGAAGTAGCCGGGTATATATTTAACGCATTCAGCATTATGTTCTCTGTTTTGATTTCATTTGTAGTTTATATTAACTGGAGCGATTACAATCAGGCGCAGAAAAATGTATACGAAGAAATAAATTCTCAGTCGAATATTTTTCATCTTGCATCCGGATTTCCTGATTCCGTAAAAAAAGAAATGCAGCTCGGTATTCTTGAATACAGTAAAGCGGTTTGTTATGACGAATGGTATGATATGGCCATCGGGATAAGAAGTCAAAAAGTCAGAGATGCTTATAATAAATTATGGGATTTGCTTCTGAATATGGACGTGAATTCATTGACACATAAAACGTTGTATGAACAGGGAATCAGCGAATTAAACAGGCTTAGTGACAGCCGGCGACAAAGATACTTTTATCTGGAAAACACGATACCGGGGCTTGTTTGGTTTATTTTACTTTTTTCAGCATTAATGTCAGTTATTTTTACTCATTTTTTCGGGATGAGAAAAAAGGTTCCGCATTATATACTTGTTATATCTTTTACAACAATAACGATGTTGATTTTATTTCTGATTTATGTCCTCGACCATCCTTATTCTACGGATTATATGATTACGCCCGAACCGTTTAAAGATTTAATTAATCAAATGGAGACTATAATAAAAGCCGGATAGAAATTTTATTCGAACAATTTTTATATAAAAAAAAGGGAGCATCTTTCGCAGATGCTCCCTTTTAATTTCTATAAAATAATTGAAAAATTATTTCAACTTATTCTAGATTGTTGTAACCGTATTTTTTAACTAAAAAAATTATTTTAAAATTTTATACCCGATTTTATTTCGAAAGAGTTACCTAATACAGTATATTTATAACCCCATTCAGTATCTCTTTCGCCAAGATAAGTGAAATCAGGATTGTATGAACTTTCTACAAAAATAGAATAAGAATTTTTAAGATTATAACTTATTCCCAACCCAATTATTCCGCCGAAAATTTTGTTGTTGCTAATCGGATAATCCGGTAGTGTTCCGGGATGGTTTTCAAACGTACTTTTTGCAGAAATAAAAACATCCATTCTTAATCCGGCGATTAAATATGGATTTATAATTCCACTGTGACCATTATACTTTGCATATAGTTCTGTTGTAAAAAAATTCACGTTGTTGTGAATATAAATTGTTCCGAAGTATTGTCCTGTTTCATTTGTTTCATATACAGGGTCAAGTCTGCCTTTTTGAGCATAATTAATTCCTGCAACAAGGTTAAGATTTTGATACATATGAATTTCTTTAAATATACCTCCGGTAAATCCGAATTTATAATTCGTTGTACCATAAAATTCATAATTTTGATTTGCTATTGTTGTACCTAATTTAATCCCGAAGTCTTTGTATATTTGCGCATGGGAAACAGAAGCAAATAATAAGATTAGTGTCAGAAGACCAATTGATTTTTTCATTATTTTTAATTTTTAATTAATAAATAATTTTTTAATTAACTTATTTGTAGCATGGAGGAATGTTATTTACATTTAAACTACGGAGCTCAATAAATCAATTTATAGAATAGAATTATGATGTATATTATTTTAATTAAAAATAAAATCAATATAAATTTCAAAAAATAAATATTAAAATCAAGCGAATAATTGAAATATATTTTATAAAAAAATACCAGGTGAATAATTCTCTGAAAAATACTCTCAAATATATCAAAACAAAAAAGCCCTGTTCCAAACAGAACAGGGCTTTTCAAAAAGAATTAAATTATCAAATCATTACTTCAGCAATATCATCTTCTTAATGTCCACAAAATCATTTGATTTTAATTTAAAGAAATAAACACCGCTTGCAAGATTGCTCCCGTCAAAGTCTACAAGATAACTGCCTTCTTTTTTGACTTCGTTAACAAGTGTTGTCACTTCTCTTCCGAGCATATCGTAAACTTTTAACGATACGAATCCAGATTTTGGTAAATCATAACTTATCTTTGTTACAGGGTTAAACGGATTCGGATAATTTTGATATAATTTGAAGAAACCCGGAATAATCTCTTCATTATTATTTATCCCTATCGTATAAAATGTATCTACAATTGCAGTATAAATAGAATGATTAGTCATATTTGACCATACAGGTCTTATATGACCGTTTACAGCGGAAACACTTGTATAATCTCCCAAAAATCCACCATAAACGAATAAAGGCGAACTGCTTATTTTTACATTTTGAAATGTTTCACCCCCATCTGTTGACCTCGCAAGGTAAAAATTAGCATAATAATCAGGAAGATTTCTTTCATCATAAAAAACGATATAGATGTAACCTGTCGATTGGTCAACTGTCATCCAGCATAAAAATTGATGTTTTCCGGGTGCATCATCATTAACTCTTTTTACCGAACTCCAGTTCGTTCCTCCATTTGTAGATTTTATAAGCCACACATCTGTATCCGTAACTCCATTTCTCTGGTCGGAAAAATTTATATATATAGTACCTCTGTAAGGTCCATTGCTTATATCACAAGCCGTAATGGGAAAACCATTCACTCTATCAATTCCATGAATAATATAATCCCAGCCGCCGGGCTGAAATGTTGCAACTTTTTCGCTGTCAAGCCAGGTAATTCCTCCATCAGTTGATTTATTAAAAAATATTCCGTATTGAGAATTTCTGATAATCGGACCGGACCAGCTTACATATATTTCCCCGTTTGGACCTATACAGGGCACAGCTCCTTCAACGGTATTACAAGAATCCCTGGCATCTCCTTTTCTTTTCGAAATGCGTAACGGCTGACTCCAGCTTTGACCAGCATCTGTTGATTTTGAGAATAAAATTATAGTGCTGTCCATCGGATAATAACCATGATAAAACGAAAACTCTGTCCACGTAATATAAATATTATTTCTATAAATACTATTAGACCAATCCACGCATCCCCATGGTTTGTCCTGCAATGCCCGGCTATTATTTCCCAATAAATATCCTTCGTTCCAGTTCACACCATTATTTGTAGATTTCAATATTTGCAAACAGCTTGTACTGTCTGATTCAGAACCCGATAATGTTATGTAATAAAAATATCCGGAGGTATCAACAATGATAACAGGGTCTCCGCACGGTGATGATACCGATGAATATAAAGGACTGCTATTCCAGTTCCAGCCACCATTTAGAGAATAAAAAAAACCACTGCCTGTATTCGTAGATGCACGAATATTTGAGCCTATTACAATATTATTTATATTTATGGGGTTGATTATTATGGAAGATTCATTAGGATATAAACTACTATTTATAAGAATATTTTGATACTGACAAAATGAATTTTGACTGTACATTAATGACAATAATATTAAGATATTGATACTAATGTTTTTCATGATGATATATAAATATACGAATTTTTTAAATTATTTCTTATCTTAAAATATTTATTCGTTTGAAATAATATATTCCTGATAATTATTTAATCAAAATCAACAAATAATAAGGAAGCTCAAATAAATTAAATATATTATATTTGAGCTTCCATTTGTTCTCTTGATTTAGATTGATAATTAAAAGTTATTAATTATTTTATTAACACCATTTTCTTTACCTCGGAAAATCCATTACATGACAATTTATAGAAATATACTCCGCTTGCTAAATTTGAACCGTTAAAATCAACAGAATATGGACCGGGTGATTTAACGTCATTGACAAGCGTTCGGATTTCTCTTCCGAGTAAATCATAAATTTTTAAAGTTACCAATCCTTTTTTTGCAATGCTGAAATTAATTTTGGTAACGGGATTAAAGGGGTTCGGATAATTATTCTCGAGTTTGTTTTTAAATGGTACGTTAGTCTTCGGAGTAATATAACTTAAATTATTTCTGTATAACTTTTTCGCTCCCTGGACTATTGTTTGACCATTAATTTGGAAAACATAATCTCTGATTAAATCCTGAGTCAAGTCAGGCGGTATATTTTGAAATTTCAAAGTAATTGAAGAGGATGAAATTAAAGAAGTCTTTAATGTATCTATTTGAAATAAATATTCGGAAATATCTCCAGATGCCGATTGCACAGCTTCATAAAAAGGTAATTCTGCAACTGAGAAATTATTATAAGATAATCCGGTATAGGATATGTAACTAACATGATATTTCCGGTATACATCGATGTTTAATTCTTCAATGGTATTGAAATCCAAAGGAATAGCCGTGATTGATTTGTTTTGTCTTTTTATTAAATCAACCTGGTAATTATCACCAAAGTAAGATTGTACATTAATAAATCCATCAACATTCTTGTTACTACTGATAGGCTGTGACCAATCGTTTTCCATTTCAGTAATAATTGCCAGATTATTGACAGGGTTATCTTCATAATGCACGTAAATTTGGTCAAGTGTATCACCATATACCGGAGCTTTAGCCGGAGCGTAATATTGAATGTTATCAGTTATAGAATTTCCATTTTTTGTTGCGTTATCCGTACTTAACACACTATTGTCATTAAATACGGCGATTTGATTATTTTCAGTAACACAAACTATTGTACCATTCGGGTGATCAACCGCATATAATTTCACTTCATCTATAACCGTACTATCACTACCTGTCTCCATTAGATTTAATGTAATAAAATCATTAATAACTCCCGGAGGTACTTTTAATACATATTTATCCGTAATAAACTCTCCGACATTATTACCAATGGTAGATTTATGTAATACGTTATTATCAGCTTCGAAAGTTGCATCATTTTTCATAACATATAACCATGGGCAACCGGAATTTGTCGAATGACCCGGATAACATGATATTGCATTGCTATAATTTATCGAACTGTGAGCTTGACAAGACAGTTTCCACTGAGGGATCCGTTTCAATTTTTCCGTTAATGGCCAATGAATACATAAATAATTTGTTGTTGTTACCCAGTTAGTACCCAAATTTGTTCCATTACAAAAAGTAACATTATTTGGTAAATTATCCGAATGCCAAATATATTCATAAGGAAGTGGTACACCTTGCAGAATTATAGCATAAATGTATCCATATTCTCCGAAAATATTCGGAGGATTTGGAGAAAAGCCGGATAAAACACACGGTACCTGAGTCTCTACGTGATATACGATAGCGGCCAGTGATGGATCACAAGGAAGCCATATCTGGGCATCTCTCAAATAATAAAAATATGTATTTAATGTTGCAGTAGTTGAATTATTTGTGACATCTGCATACATGCATTGAGTATTATTTGAAGCAGCACTATATCCAATACAATTTTCAGGTTCAATTACAACGTTCTGGTTTGTTTGCTTATTAATTGTCGTCGTCAATTTGTATTTATTACATGGATGTATGCCATCGGCAATTCCACAGGGATTACAACCGGTATGTTCAAAATAAATATTAACATTAGTACCTATCTGATTATTGGTCAAATTAGTTCCAATAACGGATTGAGAACCATTTGAGCAATTAATATCCGAATAATAAAATGCTGTAAAATATTTGTACGCATAGTCCCAATCACCTTCTAAAGGTCGTGCAAAAACAACAACTTTAGAATATCTGTTTAAACAAGGACCGTTTAACGTATTGATAGTTAAAGTCACGGATTGATCTTCATTTTTATTAGCGTAACCTGATGTTAAATCGGGGCTAAGAATATTATTATACAGAAAATTAACTTTATATTCATATTGTGCCGGGTCCCAAAAATATCCGGATATCTTAAAATTACATTGAAATTGCAAAGGTGGCGAATAAAATAATATGGGGGTAGGTTGAGTATAACATTCCGAAGATGGATATGAGATATCAATATTCCAACTGTATGATATGTTAGTTAAAATAATTGATAATATTGCAATAATAAAATTTTTCATTTTTTTAAAATTTTTTATTAATAAATATTTTTTTAAATAATAAGTATCTTAATTTCTTGATAATATTATAACTCTTACATATTTACTCAACAGAGGTGAGATTTCCTTTTTTGCTAAAATAATTTGTTAGGTATAAAAATGTAAATTTAGATCTAAAATTTAGTATTTGTTAGATTTAATTATAATATTTGTGATGAGTCTTTCTTTAAAAAAGACTCATCGCTACGGTATTTTTAAATTTATGATTATGATAGTATGTTTTAATGAGGAATTGAGTGTTGTAATAACTTTTATTGGAATATAAACTAAATCTAATATTTTTTGAGATAGAAAACGCAGTATTGTGCAATATATTTTTACTAATAAATACAAATTATTATTTGAATAAATTAAAAAAATAAGAACAGAGCGTTTAGCAAAATGTATCACGAAAGAAAAGATTATTAAATGATTATTGATACATTCTAATTAAAATATAAAACTAATATTATTTAATATCAATACCATATACCTATAAAATAGTAATTTAATAAATTAATTATGATATAGTGAATATGCTTAATATTATATATTAAAATCATTATAAAAATATAAAATATTAATAAAATATATATTTATATATGTTTATTTGTTGATACACGTGAATTTATTCGAATTTGCGACCTAATTCTATTGGTTATATTATTGCTTATTGATGTAAAATAATATAAAACCAATAATAACTACTATTTAAAACACATATATTACAACTATAATAATATTAGTAATTATATTTTATGAAGAATTAAACTCTTTGCTGACTGGAATTGCAAACATGTTAAATTATCCTATTTAAAAGTACTGATGATAGTTGAAGCGGATTAAAAATTTCGAATTAATACGGGAAAAAATAAAGGGATGCAGATAATACATTTAGGATTTGATATTCGGATTTAGAAGTAAAGTCACATTTAGATTTTGTATACTCAAATAAAAAATTAAATAAGCCTGTCTCCCGGCAGTCCGAACCATTCGTGAATTTCATAACTTAATCTGCCGGATTTTACTGCGGGGTCTTCTTCCGTGAGATTTATAACTTCATTTAAATCGGTGAGGTCATAAATACAAATGCCGCGAATATCAGATTCGCCAAGCAGTGGACCGTTTAGTATTAATTTTTTTTCTACGCGGAGTTTGAAAAGATATCGCAAATGTTCTATTTGAATTTTATCTGCATCCTCCGGACTATGATTTCGATTTGGTCCGGTATTTTAAAATACTATTTTATATTGCTTGCCTTTCGAAATCTCATTATTTATAAAATCATCTGTGATATTGTTATCATCGGAATTCATATATAAATAAGAATTTAATTAAATTGGCTCTTTATTGTACATTGTACATTGAAAATTGTACATTGTTCTTTAATATCTCTCAATATAATACACAACATTCAAAACATAAGTTATTGAGCCGGTTGTGTTTGTACCGAAATTATCCGAAGGTAATATCCATTTAAGTGAAGGTGTTATTCTGAAATCCAGATTCGGATAATAACTGTATGAAGCAGAAAACGACATTGCATTTTGATTTGTTCCATCCCATACATCACCATCCAGTTTATAAGAGCCTTGCGAATAACCTCCGAACGAAACTGAAGCGGCATTCCAGTAATTTAAAAGATAGATTAATGATAATCCGTAATTATATCTTTCACCCTGCTGACTTGTATGCGTCGATTGCGGAACACCATAAGACATATCAAATGATTTTTTAAAACTATGCATCCAGCTTAAATCAACCGCAACCTGGAATTTATTTTGCACGACCGATTTCAGAAAAGACATTCCCAGTTGTGTCGAATAATATCCTTTACCCGTTACTTCCGCCTCGGTCAATGCAGTTTCATCTGACCTGCCTGTCGGAATTACTATTCCCGCTGTTAATGCAAGGTAAGGTTTTTTTGTATCAATCTTATATCTTTCCCCTGTTTTGAATCTCTGGTACTCGTGAAAAAATTCGTAGCGTCCGCTTAAAGTTATATCACCAAAACCCGAACCCTGCGGGGTTAATCCCGGAATTTCATTTCTGTTTACTACGTATGGAACTGTTAAACCCGCCTGTATATTATTATTAAACCTGTAAGCACCCGAAATCGCAGGTCTCATTTGCCATGAAGTATTACTTGTCTTTAACCATTTCCCATCCTGGTCCCACGTGCCGATATTATTATCAAAATTAAACCCCGCATTGAACAAAGCTTTTTTATCGAGAGATAAAACTGCAAGGTCATAAAAACTCCCACCACAGCAACTTTGCGAATAAACGTTTGAGAATAAAATCAGGGTTATTACCCCAAAAATTAGAATGTAAAATTTTTTCATATTACTGTACTGAAAAATTAAATTTTTGAGGTTGGTTATTTGTAATATCGCTTCCGTTGATTTTTAAAGTGTCATACACAGCCCATTTTCCGCTCATCGAAAAATTAATCTGTCCTGTATATTTTCCGTTACTTTGATAAACAGGATTAACATTGTTACTCGAACTATGACCGTGCGTAACCATCAATACATAAATTCCGAAAGTAGCATTATCCACTTCGCTAAAATTAGTATTATCATCGGTTTTGTGCAGCATCACGGAATAACTATTTAATCCTAATGTCGGACTTGTAGGATTTATCAGGGTCAATACGTATGAATGACCACCCGTTGCATCTGTCCAGGTTTTAATATTATCGTATAAATAATAATAAACCGTGAACGGAACGGAATCAATTTTTGCTACTCCATTGTAATCATAAAAACCTTGCCACGTTTTTCCTGTATCCGAATATTGTGTGAAACATACGTAGCCTGTAAATAAATGCTGGTCTGCATTGTAATTAAAAACCGGGCTGACGGGAGAAGAGCAGCCTGTGCCTCCGTTTTGCGTCATTACAGGATTATATTTTACGTAACCTGTTGTCATTTCTGCTCCATTGTTATAAACTTTAAAGCCAATATCATTATATCCGTAATTCAGAGTTTGCGCTGTACCACTGTTGATTATAAATTTCCAGGTACCAGACTGAACCGAATCTATATTAACATAATTGGACACGATGGTTTCACTCTTTGGAGTAACGGGATTGCTTGAATTGCATGAATAGATAATAATGCAGGTAAAAAAAATCAGTAAAGATAAATATTTCATAAATTATTGTATTATGGTTTTTCTAAATCATTTTGTTTCCTCCCGAAATAATTTGTTAAACTATGAATAAAAATTTTATAATGCAAGTAATTTTATGCTTTTGTAAATTTAATTTTTTAGTTAACTTATTAAAACAGTTATTTATATTTAAAAAAATTTTAATTTTTATTAATAATAGCCGGCATTAGAATTAATAAAATTATTTTAATGTTGAAATAAGAAAAAATATATGGACAAAAATATTCAAAGCAGTGAAATAAAATTTAAAACCGACGGCAATTTTGCTATCCACGTTACCGACCTTGAAAAAGCAGAAAATTTTTATGGAAATGTTCTCGGCTTTAAACTTATAAGTAAAGATAAACTGCAATTGGTTTATGATACAGGTGCAATAACACTTTATATTAATCTCGATAATATCATTATACCTTTCATACCTGCTCTCGAAGTTAAAAATTATAATGATGCTAAAAACCGCTTAGCACAAAACGGCTGCAGGATAGTTAAAGAGCACGAAGGGGGCAAAGCATTGTATTTCAAAGATCCTTTCGGAATAATTATAGATATTATCCAAAAATAAGAATTCAATTTTAAGTTTCTAAATTTTGTAGTATTTTAAATTAACAACCATAAAAGCCGGAGGGTGGCTATGAAAAAGAGTATACTGCAAATAATATTATATGCTTCATTGTTAAGCTATATTATAATTATTTTTTCCTGCAACGATGTTCCAACTACATCAAATAACAAACCAAATAACGGTTGGGCTTCGCATCCGATTAATTTTTCAGGAAAGTTGTTCGGCGTTTCTTTTGTGAATGCAACAACAGGTATTGCTGTCGGAGAAATTGGAGAAATTGTAAAATCTTTTGATGGAGGAAATTCCTGGACCGGGGTTGGTTCGAATACAAATTATTGGCTGAGGAGTATTAAATTCATCAACCCTGCAACTGCTGTTGCTGTCGGCTCAAGCGGGATGATTATAAGAACTGAAGATAGCGGCACAACGTGGAATCAATTAACCTGTGAAAATACGAATGTTCTCAATGGTGTAAGCTTTATCGATATTAATGTCGGATATGTAACCGGTTATGCCGGCTCGCTTTACAAAACCGTAACGAGAGGCGCAACGTGGATACATTGTCCTGAAGTTAATATTTCTATGAACGGAATATTTTTTATAGATGCAGAATCCGGAACTGTTTGCGGCTCAGGCGGGAAAATATTCAGAACTTATAATGGCGGATTGAACTGGATTGCCTGCAGCAGCGGAGTGGGTTACGATTTGAATGCGGTATCTTTTGTAAATGCGCTGACGGGTGTTGTAGTCGGGAATATGGGAGTGATATTAACTACTTTCGACGGCGGACAAAGCTGGAATGTAAGACAGGCGCCGGTTTATTATACGCTCTTCGGAGTTTCGTTTCCGGCACTCGGAAGAATAACCGCTGTCGGCGGAGCAGGTACCATCGTAACATCGACTGACTGGGGTTCAACATGGCAGCAGCAAATTTCGAATGTAAATGTAAATCTTAATGCTGTTCATTTTTTGGATGTGAATACGGGAATGGTCGTTGGAGATAACGGAATGACTCTGAATACAACCACCGGCGGCGAAGCGTATTAACAAATAACAGAAAACAAATAACAGAAAACAGGAAATAAAATTAATTCAGAATTATCGAATTATTAAAATACTTTATTTAATTGTACATTGTAAATTGTACACTGAACATTGAAACAATCTCGTAGGGATTTTCTGTTTATAACTAATGATTATCCGAACACACAAAAATATAATTGAAATATAATATTTACAATGCCCTATAAATACGAATCTCAATTAAATACCAAAGCCGGTGAATTTATTTCATTTTTAAGCGATAAAAATATTCTCGCAGATATCATTTCAGATTCTATACGTGATTATTCAATTAAAATTGAAATTAAAGATGCTGGAGTTATCAATCTTTTTTATAGTCCGAATAAAGATTCGTATAAAATAACAATTCAGGATATAAAAAATAAAAATTTAATCCGCGAAATTGAAAATTACTGGTATGAATTTTCAGGAAATGAAATAAAAGAATATTATTCTAACAAAGGGATCGAAATCGATGTCGATGGTTCATATCAAAATGGGGTTACAACTTACGGTTGCGTGATACGAAAAAACGGAAAAGTGATTAAGGAATTATCAGGTATCGTTGACGAAGTTGAGGTTGACGGCTCTTACCAGGTAGCGGGAGAAATAAAAGCCGTGAAAGAAGCCGTGAATTGGTGCCTCGAAAATTCTATAAATGATATTACAATTTATCACGATTATAACGGTCTCGAAATGTGGGCAAAAGGAATCTGGAAGACAAAAAAGCCCGTCTCAAAATCATATTCGGAATTTATGAGAATCGTAAGTATTAAAATTAATTGGGTAAAAATCGAAAGCCATACGGGAGTTAAATGGAATGAATATGCCGACAAACTCGCTAAAAACGCTGCAAAATAGCAGAAAAAGATGATTTGTATTGCTTTAATACTTTCTGTTTTATAATTTAGTGTTGAAATATTCATCATTTTGAAAATATTTAGAAACATCAATATAACCAAATTTGTATTCGTATGGATAATATCCGGTATATTATTCTATAATTTCTCATTTATTCCTGCAAGTGTTTTTTGCAGTAAAACAAAAATGAAGAAATGCTGTTGTATGGAAAATTCCGAAAACGGATGCAAGATGAATATGAATAATAACTGCAGCAGCGACTTAAAAGGGAATCCTCAAAAAAGTGAAGAAAAAATTTTGGTAATGCACTTAAACGTGATACCAAAATTAAATAATTTATATTCAACATCTGTTGATGACAATTTCAAAAATCAATTTTTAAACTCATTTAACAATTCTCTTTTATATAATATACCCTTAAACTCGCAGGGGGTTTATATAACAATTTCCAATTTGCGAATTTAGAATTCCGCTTTTCTTTAATTTATTACAAACAATTTTTTTAATAACATAATTTTAAATAATGAAAACAAAATTATTTTTAATAGTAGGCTTAATAGCAGGCTATATATTCTTATCGAACTATTCATTCAGTTCGAATACGAATGACCCGAAGTGTAAGTGTGAAAGTTGTAAGTGCGTCGATTGTAAATGCGGAACTAACGGCTGCTGTACGAATCCCGAAAAGTGTAAAGGTAAGTGCGATTCAATGAAAGACGGCGATTGCTCAAAAATGAAAGATGCCGGATGCACAAAAATGAAAGATGGTGGATGTCCCGGTATGCAAAAATCAGATTGCAAAAAAGATGGAACATGTAAAGATAAAAAAGATTGTATGAAGAAAAAAAGTGAAGGCGATGCACAGGGATATGGTGAAATGGACTCAATAAAATCCGGTAAAACCTGCACCGTAACAGGTGAAGATATTCCGGAAGGACAAGGCGTTACATTTAAATACCTTGGAAAAGATTATTCGTTTTGCTGTGAAAAATGCGTTGCAAAATTCAAAGCCGAACCGATGAATTACATAAAGGGTGATGTTAATTGCCCGGTTATGGGTGAAGCCGCATCAAAAGAAACTTTTTCCGTTTATAATGGTGTGAAATATTATTTCTGCTGTTCACCTTGCGTGAAGAAATTCGAAAAAGACCCTGAAAAATATCTGGAAAAATATAATAAATAATTTTTTTAATTCTCTCCTTCCCAATCCCAGATTGGGAAGGAATTTTATTCTCTTCTTCCCAATCCCAGATTGGGAAGGAATTTTATTCTCTTCTTCCCAATCCCAGATTGGGAAGGAATTTTATTCTCTTCTTCCCAATCCCAGATTGGGAAGGAAATTGATTAACAGAACTTTAATTCATGAAATTCGTTATAACAGTTAGTAAAAATATAAAATTTGATTAAAACCAAAAAAATATTAACATATTTATTCGTATTCCTCGTTTTGATTACAAATACGGGATTTACAATTACGTCTGAATTTTGCAGTATGACAAAAAAGACGACCTGTAAATGCAGTATGAATAATTCAAATGTTAATGTTGTTATCAAAGGTATCGTTTTTAAATCCAAACCCTGCTGCGATGAAAACAGAAAAGAGATTTCCAACTCATCCGTTTTTGATAGTCACAAAAAAATCGAAATTAACAGTTTATCTTCTTTTATTAGTTTTACTGAAGATTATTCAATTCAAACAAATAATTCAAATATCCCGGTTTACTCAAAATTAATCTTTTACAATTTACCGCGGGACATACCAATTTTAAATTCTTCGTTCCTGATTTAAATCATCATTTATCTATTCTTTTAATTAATTGCGTTCCGGTATAATTCCGGAATTCCGATTACATATTAAATTTGTCAAAAACATAATAGGACAAAAAAATTTAAAATAAATTTTATGAAATATCTGATAGCAATATTATTATTGCTCACGGTTCATTCGGCGAAAGCACAAACCGGCACTGATACGACGGTCACTCCCGGTTTGAATTATTTAGTTGAATCTGCTATAAATAAAAATTCTAAACTCGAGCCAATTGAAATACAAAGGAAAATCGAGCTTTCGAAAATAGAGCAGATGAATAAACAACCGATGCCCATGCTTGAACTTATGGTCGATTATATTCCCGTTGATTTTTCTGCAAAACCCGAATATGATGCGTTCTATTCTCAGAGATTGATGCTTCCGAAGAAACTGAGCCTGAATGAAAAAGTAAATTTAATCGGGGCGGAGAAACAGGAAATCACAAAGTCACAACTCAGAATTGATTTAGTCAGGCAGGTGAAAACAAATTATTTCAATTTGTATTACTACGATAAATTACTCGCATTCAATCTGGAATATCAGAAAATTATGAAGAATCTGGTTAAATCACTCGAATCAAGTTATGCTTCCGGAATGGGAAACCAGAGCCAGATTTTTAAAATGAATAATGAACTGCAATTGATGGTGTACGAACAAATTGAAATGGAACAAATGAAAAAAGTTGTTATAAATAATCTGCGTGTGCTTTCGAATTTAAATCTGCCTGAAGATTTCAAGCCTAAAGATATAAATGTTATTTTAAATACAAATATTGATTTGGATACGGCAAAGCTGACAAATATAATGCTGTCAAATAATCCTGAATTTAAAATGATTGATAATATGCTTCAGCAGGCAAGAGTCGAAAAAAATATAGCTGAACTTGATAAAGTGCCTGACATTACAATCGGCGGCGGTGTAAGATATATGGCAAAAGATAATATGACTAATCTCGCAATCAGCGTCGGTATTGATTTGCCTTTTATGCCGTGGAATTCAAAAAGAATAAATGCAATGCTTGACGAAAAAAAACTTATGGAACAGCAGGCAAATTCTTTGCAAAGTTCATCTTTAAATTATATGAAAAACGAACTTCAAAGCATGGTGATTATGCTTAATACTTTGATTGAAAAGAAAAAATATCTGAACGAAGTTCTTATTCCTCAAACCGGACAGACTTTTAATTCTTCGCTCGCTTCATATTCAAGCAGTACAAATGAATTTATGAACCTGCTCGATTCATACAGGAAACTTCGCGAAGCGGATGAAATGCTTGTGAAACAGGAAACTGAATATCTGAAACAACTTAGCGAACTTGAGTTTTTACTCGGAACACAAATAACAAAGTAATACGACAACTTGTCCCGATTTGTCGGGATTTATGTTGTGAAAAGTAGTTTACTCCCCCTCTCCTTCCAGGAGAGGGGGCAGGGGTGAGGTTTTGATTTGTTCTTCTAAGTTAATAGTATAAATGCAATAATTTTAAATTAAGATGAAGCACAAAGTATCGCAACAGTTTTTGTTGAAACAAAAATAAACAAGAAAAAATAAAAATATAATTTTTATGAGAAATAAATCAATTTTAATAATCGTGTTGATAATTCTTTTAGCGGGAGGCGTGTTTTCGGTTTATTATTTTTTAATAAAGAAACCCGCAAAAAACGAAATCACGAAAAAGGCGGAATTGTATGTCTGCCCGATGCACCCTCAAATTCAATCAGACCACCCGGGAATCTGCCCTATATGCGGTATGGACCTTGTTCTGAAAAGCTCCGGCGATACAAGCAATATGAAAACAATTTCCGGCAATATTAATGAGTTAACTCTTTCTCCCGCAGAACAGGTGCTCGCAAATGTAAAAACTCAAACGGTAGAATACGAAAGTTTTGAATACACAATGCTTGCAAACGGAGTCGTGAAAGTACGGGATGATGCATCGAGACAAATTTCATCCCCGGTAAAAGGAAAGATTACTAAGTTGTATATAAATTATGAAGGAGAGAAAGTAGGAAAAGGGCAGAAAGCTTTCGAGATTTATTCTCCGGAACTGATTTCCACACAAAGGGAATTTCTGATAGCATACGATAACTATAAAAATGTAGCAAACTCAAATTACAAAAGTGTAACAGAGAGTTCCGAATCTGTTATGAATGCGGCAAGACAAAGATTAAAATTGTGGTTTATAAGCGATAAGGAAATAGATGAACTTGCAGAAACCCATAAAATAAAAAATTCGATTACGTATTATTCCGATTATTCCGGCGTCGTCACAAAAAAATATTTTAATGAAGGAAGCTGGGTGATGGAAGGAAATACAATTCTTGACGTCGTGAATCTATCCTCGGTATGGGTGATGGCAAATGTTTATGAAAATGAACTTAGTAAAATAAAAATCGGTCAGTATGTAGACATTATGTTAGATGAATTCGGAGATAAATCTATAAAAGGAAGAATAGATTATATAAATCCTTTTGTAAATCCTGATACCAGGACGACAGAAGTCAGAATCACTACGCAAAATCCGGGATTAACTATTAAACCCGATATGTATGTGAAAGTTAAAATCGAAACGGGAAAAGAATCGCGTGCAATCGTTGTTCCGAAAACCGCTGTATTAAGAACCGGAAAAATGGATATGGTTTATGTTCGGAAATCCGATAACACATTTGTTCCGCGTGAAGTGGTAATCGGAGGCGAGCAAAACGGAAAGTATGTTATCAAATCAGGACTGGAAGCAGGAGAGGTAGTTGTTGTGAGTGCAGGATTCCTGATTGACAGCGAAAGTCAAATCAGGATGGGTTCGGGCAATAATATGCCGGGAATGGATATGCCTGATAAGAAAAAAGATGATGAAAAAATTAATAAGGACCAGGACATAATGAAGGATATGAAAGACAAGCAAATGAATATGAACGAAGATTCAAAATCGGGAAAGGATGATAAAATTATCCAGACAACAATAAGAATTCCGACTGCACAGTGTGATATATGCAAAGAAAATATTACTTACGCCCTGAAAAGAGTAAAAGGAATACAAACATTAAATGTTGATGTGGATTCAAAAATTGTTAAAGTAAGTTTTGATAATTCTGTAACAACATTAAATAAAATAGAAAGAGCTATAACGTCGGCAGGATATGATGCGAACAATAAAAAAGCCGATCCTGATGCGTATAATAAACTTGAAAATTGCTGCAAACTTCCTAAAGACAGGAAAAAGTAATGATACTCCCCCTCTCCTTTTAGGAGAGGGGGCAGGGGGAGAGGTTTTAATTTCTTTTGTAAGTTTAAGTTTAAAATGTACTAATTTGAAATTCAAGATGTGATATTAAATTTTGAACACTTCGTGTTCATCTCAACATAAATGTTGAGTTACACGAAAATAAATTTTAAAGAATTATGATAGAAAAAATCATAGATTACTCGGTAAAAAAAGATTATACCCCCTCTCCTCTTAGGAGAGGGGGCAGGGGGAGAGGTTTTAATCTCTTTTATAAGTTTAAGTTTAAATGGTACTAATTTGAAATTCAAGATGTGATATTAAATTTTGAACACTTCGTGTTCATCTCAACATAAATGTTGAGTTACGCGAAAATTAATTTTAAAAAATTATGATAGAAAAAATCATAGATTTCTCGGTAAAAAAAGATGACACCCTTTCTCCTCTTAGGAGAGGGAGCAGGGGGAGAGGTTTTAATCTCTTTTATAAGTTTAAGTTTAAAATGTACTAATTTGAAATTCAAGATGTGATATTTAATTTAGAACACTTCGTGTTCATCTCAACATAAATGTTGAGTTACACGAAAATTAATTTTAAAAAATTATGATAGAAAAAATCATAGATTTCTCGGTAAAAAACAGGTTCGTAATTTTATTACTCTATATCGGTATTGCGGGATATGGAATATATTCGATGATGCATACACCGGTCGATGCTATACCCGACCTGTCTGAAAATCAGGTAATTATCTGGACGGAATGGATGGGACGCAGTCCGCAAATCATTGAAGACCAGATTACATATCCGTTGACTACTAATTTACAGGGAATGCCCAAAGTAAAAGCAGTCCGCAGTCAGTCAATGTTTGGTATGAGCTTCATCTATGTTATATTCGATGATGATGCAGATGTATATTGGGCACGTAGCCGCGTACTTGAAAAACTTTCACAGGTTCAGGGAACTCTTCCTGAAGGTGTAAGACCAATATTAGGTCCTGACGGCACAGGAGTAGGTCACGTTTATTGGTATCATCTTCAAAGCAGTAAATATGACCTCGGAGAATTAAGAGCAATTCAGGATTATTATTTAAAACTCGGATTGCAGTCCGTCGAAGGTGTCGCGGAAGTCGCATCGATAGGCGGATTCATAAAACAATACCAGATTGATGTTGACCCTAATAAATTAAATGCATACGGCATCGGCATTTCGGATGTAGTTTCGGCTATTCAGAGAAGTAATAAGGATGTTGGCGGACGAAATATAGAATCATCGGACATAGATTATTTTGTCAGAGGCAAAGGATACATCACGAATGTAAATGATATCGATGAAATTACTTTATCAACCGGTAAAGGTGGAATTCCTGTCAGGATAAAAGATATAGCAACTGTACAGATTGGAGCTGATATACGGCGCGGATTAATGGATATGAACGGCGAAGGTGAAGTTGTCGGCGGAATAATTGTAATGCGTTACGGTGAAAATGCAATGACTGTCATCGACCGCGTTAAGGAAAAAATCAAAGAGCTTGAAAAGGGATTGCCGGAAGGAATCACAGTTCAAACCTCTTATGACAGAAGTGGTTTGATAACGAGTTCTATAGAAACTCTAAAAAGAGCTATCATAGAAGAATGTTTGATTGTGTCTTTAATTGTTCTTGCTTTTCTTTTCCACTTCAGAAGTGCTTTGAGAATATTGATTGAGATACCCACCGCACTTCTCATTTCATTTATATTAATGAGACAGTTCAACATTACATCGAACATAATGAGCCTTGGAGGTCTCATTATTTCAATCGGAATTCTTGTAGACGCTTCGATAGTAATGGTTGAAAATGCTTATCGCAATATTGCGAAAGCTCAGGAATTGGGATTAGAAATCGATTACAAAGAAATTGCTGCTAAATCCGCAAAACAGGTTGGTCGGGCGATTTTCTTTTCAGAAGCAATTATAGTGGTTTCATTTCTTCCTGTATTTTTACTTGAAGGACAGGAAGGAAAATTATTTCATCCGCTCGCTTTTACAAAAACATTTGCAATAGCGGGTTCGGCATTTATTACAATCACACTCGTTCCGATGTTAATGACACTTTTTATGAAAGGGAAAGTTTACGGCGAAAAGAAAAATCCCGTTATGAGGTTTTTTAACAGTATTTATGACCCCGTGCTCAGTCTTGCACTAAAATACAGAAAGACTACACTTGCTATAAACATCATCGCATTGCTTGCAACCATTCCATTGATTATGAATACGGGAAGTGAATTTATGCCGCCGCTCGATGAAGGAAGTTTGCTTTTTATGCCTACAACATTGCCAAACATCTCTATTAACGAAGCTAAACGAATTTTACAGGTTCAGGATGCAATTATAAAAAGTGTTCCTGAAGTTGAACAAGTGCTTGGAAAAGTCGGCAGGGCTGAAACGCCTACTGACCCTGCCCCCGTAAGCATGATTGAAACAATAATTATTTTAAAAGATAAATCCGAATGGCGAAAAGGATTAACCAAAGCAGACATAGTTTCAGAACTTAATTCTAAATTACAGATTCCCGGTGTTAGTAACGGATGGACACAGCCTATTATCAACAGAATTAATATGCTCTCGACAGGCGTGCGAACTGACCTTGGCGTGAAAATATTCGGAGATAATCTCGATACGCTTGAAATACTTGCAATCAAAGCAGAAGGAATATTGAAAAAAATTCCGGGAGCTGCGGATGTGTTCGCAGAAAGAACTCAGGGCGGTTCTTATATTGATATAGATGTTAAACGTGATGCAATTTCAAGATATGGTTTGAATGTTGGTGATGTACAGGATGTTATCGAAACTGCAATCGGTGGAGAAAATATTTCTAAGACGGTAGAGGGCAGAAGAAGATTTCCTATTCGCGTCAGGTATTTGAAAGATTATCGGATGGATATAGATGCTTTGAAAAAAGTTTATGTATCCGTTTCAAATAATACCGGTTCGATGAATACAGGCACTACAGGTATGGGTTCAGGTTCACCTGTGATTTCACTAAATCAGTCAAGCGGCAAAATGCAAATTCCTTTGGGTGAGATTGTTGATATAAAAATCACCAATGGTCCGCCTATGATTGGCTCCGAAAATGCATTGCTCCGCTCGATAGTATTTTTGAATGTAAGAGGAAGAGATATGGGCGGGTTTGTCGGCGATGCTAAAGAAGTTCTCGATAAAGAGTTGGCTCCGTCGCTTCCCAAAGGATATTTTTATTCCTGGAGCGGCCAGTGGGAAAATCAAATCCGGGCAAAGCAAAGGCTCGAAATTATTATGCCGATTGTTTTTCTTGTAATTTTTGTAATGCTTTATTTTGTTTATAAAAATTTTCTCGAAGCATTGCTTGTGATGTTATCTGTTCCGTTTGCTTTGATTGGCGGAGTATATTATATGTATATTCTGCATTTGAATTTCTCAGTTGCAATCTGGGTGGGGTTCATTGCATTGTACGGTGTTGCAGTTGAGACGGGAGTTATAATGGTCATATATTTACACGAAGCACTCGACAGAAAACTTCACGAGAAAAATGGAATATTATCTAAACAGGATTTAATTGATGCAACCGAAGAAGGTGCGATACTTCGACTTCGTCCTAAGTTAATGACGGTAGCAGTTGCTATGCTTGGACTTATTCCTGTTATGTGGGCAACCGGTACAGGCGCCGACCTGGCGAAACCGCTTGCAGTTCCGTTGATTGGCGGCATTCTGACTTCCGCTGTTCACGTATTGTTCGTTACACCTGTAATATTTGTAATTATAAAAGAACAATACAGAAAAAGAGGAAAACTTAAAAAATCCGAAATGGCGAAGTTTATGATACACTAACTAAATAGTGAAATAGCGAAATGGTGAAATAGTGAAAAACAAAAAAGGAAAAAAGTGAAATGGTGGAAAAACGAAAAAGTGAAATAGTGAAAAAAAATTGTCATTCCCGCGAATGCGGGAATCCATAAGAATCATGAAATTATTTCTCTCATTCCCAATCCCCGATTGGGAATGCAATTTTACCGCCCTTGTTGGTGTTAGTCCGATTTTGGACATCACTAAAAATTTTTCTAATTCTTTTATTGAAAATTAAAATCAATTAACTTAAATTTAATCAAAAAAATTGGAAAGTATTATTGAAGTAATACCTTTAGACGATTATAAAGTAAAAGTTAAATTTGCAAAGAACTTTTCCGCAGAAGTTGATATAAAACCTTTTATAAGAGGAGGAATATCGGACGCCCTGAAAGATAAATCATTTTTTCGAAGTGTAAAGGTTGATGATTTTAATGGTATAAGCTGGGATAATGGCTTTGATTTTTGTCCTAATTTTTTAAGAGAATATATTGAATCCAACCGAAAAAAATCAAATGCTGAAGATAATGATATAAACAAGGTCGCCGACAATTAGAAAAAAAATTTCCCCCTCATTCCAATTCTCCTATTGGGAATGCAGTTTTTGCTCTCAGTTGGCACATTCCCCCTCAAATAAATCTTTTCCTCAGAAGCATATTTATATAGTATTATAAGATTAATTAATGTATATTAATAGATAAGGATAATTTATTATTACAAATAAATGGGCTTAAAGCCCATTCGTTGTTTTAGAATTGTTTTTATAGGGCGTTTATTAAGTGGGAATATTACAGCATTTAATAAAGGTTAAATTAAAAAAGTGTAAAATTTTAAAGAAAGGTAATTGTTAAGTGGAAAAAGGAATTGTCAAATTTTTCGACAACTCAAAAGGTTTCGGGTTTATTTCTTGCGAAGGCAAGAAAGATATATTCGTCCATTTCAAAGCTATCGTTTCTGAAGGTTATAAATCTTTAGACGAAGGTGATGAAGTTGAATTTGATATCGAAGAAGGTCCAAAAGGACTCCAGGCAGCAAACGTCAGCAAGCTGTAAAAAATAATTTTAATTGTTTTTTAAAAAACCCACGGGTATTAATTTGCTCGCGGGTTTTTTCATTATATCCCCTTATTTTCATAATAAATGTAACTCTTCATATTTTTTAAAAATGAATTAATCACCGTTTTTTTTCGTTTAATATTAATAACTATATCGCAATATTCATTTTCTTGCTGTTAAATTGATAATTTTATATTCGGGAATTTATTTATAAAAAATATGAACCAGGATACACAATCATTTTGGAGCTTAACGGTTACAGATTTACTTAACAAACTTCAAACAAATACAAACGGACTTACAACAGAAGATGCTAAAAAGCATCTCGCAAGTTATGGCGCGAATCGCCTGAAACCACCAAAGAAATCGGATACATTTACATTACTCATTTCCCAATTCAAAAGCCCGATTATACTAATTCTATTATTTGCAACGGGGTTGTCATTATTTTTAGGTAATTATGTTGATGCATCCATCATTCTTGCTATAGTCTTAATAAGCGGACTTCTCGGCTTTTGGCAGGAACACGGTGCGTCTAACGCTGTTGCAAAACTGCTCGCTATAGTGCAAATAAAAGCGGCAGTATTGCGGGATGGTAATGAAATAGAAATTTCTGTTGAAGACATTGTGCCGGGTGATATAGTAATATTGAATGCGGGCGACATTGTTCCCGGCGACTGTATGCTCATTGAATCAAAAGATGTTTTCGTGGATGAAGCAATGTTGACGGGTGAAACTTTTCCGGTTGAAAAAACAATTTCTATTCTACCCGCCGATACTTTACTATCTCAGCGAACAAACACAGTCTGGATGGGAACGCACATTGTAAGCGGAACTGCAAAGGCTTTGGTTGTACATACAGGTAAAGAAACAGAGTTTGGTAAAGTTTCGGAGCGTCTTAAACTTAAATCCCCCGAAACCGAATTTGAGCGCGGTATCAGAAGATTCGGATATTTTCTTGGTGAAGTAACACTTATTCTGGTGGTTCTCATTTTTGCAATCAATGTTTATCTGCACCGACCGGTTCTGGATTCATTTCTTTTTTCACTTGCACTTGCAGTCGGACTTACGCCGCAGTTATTACCCGCTATCATAAGCATCAATCTTGCTCATGGAGCAAAAAATATGGCTAAAAAGAAAGTTATCGTTAAACGCCTTGCCTCTATCGAAAACTTCGGAAGTATGAATGTTATTTGCTCTGATAAAACCGGAACGCTTACAGAAGGAATTGTGAAAGTAGAATCGACACTTGACGTTAACGGTGCCGCAAGCGATAAAGTTTTTCTGTTTGCCTATATCAACGCTTCATTTGAATCAGGTTTTACAAATCCTATAGATGAAGCAATCCGTACATTTCGAAAGATTGATATTTCAGGTTTCATTAAAAAAGACGAAATACCATATGATTTTCTAAGAAAAAGATTAAGCATATCGGTTATTAATAACGATAAACATTTGATGATAACAAAAGGTGCGCTTGATAACATAATCGAGGTTTGTAAATCAGCGGAAACATCCGAAGGAACCGTTGTCGATATTTCTACTGTTCGTGACGGGTTACAGAAACACTTTGAAGAATTCAGCAATAACGGTTTCCGTACACTTGGCATTGCGTATAAAAATATTCCTGTTGATTCACTTATTAAAAAAAATGATGAAGCGGATATGACGTTTTTAGGATTTATTACACTCTTTGACCCGCCGAAATCAAATATTGCAGAGACAATAACAAGTTTAAAAAATCTTGGAGTATCACTTAAAGTTATTACAGGTGATAACCATCTTGTTGCCGCTAACATAAGCCAAAAGATGGGTCTCACAAATTTGAAAATTATAACCGGAACAGATGTCAATCAGATGAGCGATAGTGCCCTGTTACAGCACGTGCGTGACGTGGATGTTTATGCTGAAATAGAACCAAATCAAAAAGAGCGAATAATAATAGCTTTGCGTAAAGCCGGAAATGTTGTCGGATATATGGGTGATGGTATCAATGACGCTTCTGCCCTGCACGCCGCCGATGTCGGTATCTCGGTTGATACTGCCGCTGATGTTGCCAAAGATGCCGCCGATATTGTTTTGCTTGAAAAAGATCTGGGAGTTTTGATTGAAGGTGTAAAAGAAGGCAGGACAACTTTTGCAAACACTTTGAAATATGTTTTCATGGCGACGAGTGCAAACTTCGGGAATATGTTCAGCATGGCAGGTGTATCACTTTTTATTCCGTTCCTGCCATTGCTTCCAAAACAAATATTGCTTACAAATTTATTAACTGATTTTCCTGAAATGACGATTGCAACTGACAACGTGGATAACGAAATGGTTGAACATCCGCGCCGGTGGGATATTAAGGCGATTCGCAAATTTATGATTACATTCGGTCTTGTGAGTTCTGTGTTCGATTACCTCACATTCGGCTTGCTTCTTTTGATACTTAATGTTAATGAGGCACAATTCAGAACAGGCTGGTTTCTTGAATCCGTTGTTTCAGCTTCATTCATTGTACTTGTTATCAGAAGCCGAAAGCCATTCTTTAAGAGTAAACCGGGAAAATATCTGCTGATAGCAACGATTTCAGTTATAATAATCACATTAATATTACCATTTACTCCTGTCGGAACTGTTTTCGGATTCAGTCCGCTTAACCTTACAACTTATTTACTTTTATTATTGATTGTTGTGATTTACATCTTCACCGCGGAAATCGCCAAAACAATTTTTTACAAAAAAGTAAAGTTTTAAGTTATTATCTAAACCCCTCTCCTTGTAGGAGAGGGGCAGGGGTGAGGTTTTGCTCATAATTATTCCAGTATTAGGAGTATTATTATTCCTAATTCATTTTCTCACGCGTTTTGTCATTCCCGCGAAAGTCGCTCTTTGTTCTTGATCCCGATGCTCTTTATCGGGACGGGAATCCAGGAAATTGTATCAGTTAATTTGAATTATCAATTTTATTGTATTTTATCACAAGATTGAAATAATATTTTAATCCCCCTCTCCTTGTAGGTTGAGAGTTTTGTACGGGGTACCCTCTGGGTCAATCCCAACTTGTCGGGAAGAGGCTTTTGGGTTAGGGGAGAGGTTGAAAACTGCATAAAAAAATTTAATGTTTAAATATTTTATGAACTTTATTAATTAATTTTTTAGAATATATTATATATGTTACTGTATAATTTCAATTAATAAAACATAATGTTAAATATTAAATTATTCGTATTAATTATCGTCATTGTATTTTGTTCTTGCGGTAATAAAACAGACAACACAACTTCACAAAAAGAAAATAAAAACAATAACACAACCACACAAACCTCAATATCTACCGACACAATAAAATCTTTGAATGAAAAAGATGATGACACAAACGAAACCACCAATACAAAAACTCAGCCAAAACAAATAACCGATGAATTCAAAAGCGGATTAACAGCAGTATTTAAATCATATCTTGCACTTTCTTCTGCTCTTGTCACTTCGAGCACGGAAGATACAAAATCTGCCGCAGGAAATATCAAAGTGAGTCTTAAAAAAGTAAGCTCGGACGGGCTGGATGAAGATTCAAAAAATAAATGGAACGGTTATCTATCCAAACTGAATTCATATTCAAATCAAATTTCCAAATCAGAAGATATCGAAACTCAGAGAAAAACATTTTATGAACTATCCGGAACCTTAGCAAAAGCAATAAAAAGATTCGGCATAAAAGAGAAATCAGTTTATAAAATTTTCTGTCCGATGGCATTCGATGGAAAAGGAGCCTTCTGGCTAAACGATGCAAAAGAAGTAATTAATCCGTATTTCGGAGACCAGATGCTTCACTGCGGCGAAGTGCAGGAACAACTTTCAAACGGGGGCTAACACTTACAATTACCAATGTACAATTATCAATGTACAATTAAGAGCTTTAACAAACATTATATTGAAGTAAAAGGCTCAAAATTTAAAATAAATATATTATAGAAAAAAATTATTTTTTTTGTATCGATTTTGTACCGGAAATGTTCGGAAATGTTCGGTTTTGTACTTGTTTTAGATCTTTGGCCACAGATGCCACTGAATGAGATAGATTTGCACAGATTTTTTAATGTTAAGAACAAGAACTTGAATTTGTGAATTTCGATAATGATTTTATATGATAGAATGAAAAATGTACCATTTTTGGACTACTTTTGGACTACTTTTGTATCGCTTTAGTTTCTGCGTTATGGCACACAGATGAAACGGATTTTCAGAGATTTTTTCTTATGTTAAAAACAAGAATTTAAAAAACGTACGGATTTTGTACGGGTTTTATACGGATTTTGAATTGAAAAATCAGTGATTTAGTTTTTTAATTATTAAAGATCATTTCACGGAGACCCCAGAGAAAGACATAGAGAATCACCGAGAAGAGCATTTCACTATTTCGCTTGATTTTTGTCATTCCAGCATGTTCTTAGCTGGAATCACTATTTAATTCTGGCTATGTCAAAGAACAAGAATCCCGACATTTCGGGACGCATAGAACGCGCAAAATCTTCCGACTATTCGGAATTCATAGAGTTCAAAAATAACCCTATTTTATAATGCCATAGTAATATAAGGTTATAAATTCCGTTTGTCAAGTCAAATATTTGTAATTTTAAAATATTTTCTCAAAAAACGTTATTTAAATAAAAAAAATAGGTTAATTTCCCATTAATAAAAGAATTAACCTGCTCCTGTATCCAATTTCACTATGTTACTATCTCTTTGTCTAATTATTTCGCTTTTACAATACTTCGCTATCTCACTATTTCACAATCTCACTATTTGATAAGTACCATGCGCTTAACGCTAACAAAATTGCTGGCCTGAATTCTGTAGAAATAAACCCCGCTTGCGAATTCAGAACCGTTGAAGGAAACGATATAACTTCCGGCTTTCTTTAAATCGTTCACGAGTGTTTTTATTTCTCTTCCCAAAATATCATAAATCTTTATACAGACTAAATTATCTTTTGGAATATCATAATTTATTTTTGTAAAAGGGTTAAATGGATTTGGATAATTTTGATATAATATAAAATAATTTTTAATTTTATTAGTGTTATTTGTAATATGCATAATCTGACCACCGTTCGATGTATAACATATTCGACCTGAGTTTGCAACTTTCCACCCTGTTGTATCATTAATAAAAAATATTGATGTTGATCCATTTATTGGATAAGGTAAATATTGTTGCATCCAGTTATAACCTCTATTTGTACTTCTATAAAAATAATTTCCAGCTCCTCCTGAATAACCTGTATTGAAGCTTGAAAAGAATATCGTATAAAACGGATAACTACCATTTTGAATGGTAGAAATACTATTCCAGTTCGAACCAAAATCTGAAGTCTTATAAATATTGCCTGAAGATGTTAAGACCCAGCCACTTTGTTGATTAACGAAAGTGAAATTTCTGAAAGTATAACTAATTGTACCAACTGGAATATTAATTGAAAACCAATTAAAACCGCCATTTGTTGTTTTTCTAACATGTCCATTGTCATCACAATATAATCCGGTAGTTGTATCGCAAAAATATATATCTTCAATAAAACCTGAAGTTAATGTTACAATTGAATCGAAAGTATTTCCACCATTTGTAGTTTTTAAAATTTTTTGCTCTCCTCCTCCGGATATCCATCCTGTATTTTGATTAATAAAAAAAACTGACATATAGTGTGTGCCTTGACCCCATTGTCCATTTTTTATTACTATCCAATCTTGTCCGCTATTTGTAGTTTTCAAGATAGTTTCAAAATATCCCGTTACATAAACTGTATTAGAATCCAAAATAAACAAGCCATAGAAAGATTTATTTGATGCCGGATTTGGAATATTTATCCAGTTGTTTCCGCCATCCGTGGTTTTTAAAATAACCCCCTGACCACACGTCCATCCCGTATACCTATTTAGAAATTTTACTTTATATAGCTGAGCATTTACACCGGAATTTTATTGAACCCACTGGGCGTTAGCAGAATTTATTAAAGAATAATAAAAAATTAAAGTGAGGTTTAAAATAAGAATTGAATTATAAAAGTATTTTCTTAACATACAATCTTGTGTTTGTTAAAATTAATATATAATTAAATAAAAACTAATATATTTTGTAGATCTTAGAAGGAACCGATTATTAAAGAGAAAAAAAGAAATATAATAATCTGAAAATATGAATAAATATCATTGATTGTTTTATTCATAATTCGTTTGAATCAATTTAGTAATAGTTATTTTGAATGTCAAATGAATAAAAATACTTAGTTATTAAAAAATACAAAATAATTATAAATAATTGAAAAAAATGATTTATTTAAACAGATTAACTAAAAATTTTATAGTGCGGATTTTATAAATTATCTTTTATTTCAATTTTGAATTTGAAATGTTATGCGATAAAAAAAATATATTATTCCGTTTCGAGATCATTGGTATATTTTATCGGATTCTTTTTTAGCATTAATCATAGTGTTGATTATTAGTATATTCACATCTGCGAGGGGAATTATGAACATCATCAATACGATAACTAACGCAACATATTTAAATTTATTCTCGTAAATTTTATTGGATTAAATAAATTTTCATCCTGCTAATTTATTCTTTGCTTAATTTTTATTTAACTATGAAATATTTTTTTTACTTTTTATTTACCGTTATTTTTGTTTTAAGTCTCAACGTTGCCTATTCACAGCAAAAAAATGACATCGCAAAAGAAATCTCTTTTTTACAAAACTCTCCGGTCGTTGATGGCGTACTTGATGATAATTTAAAAAATCTTCCTGTAAGAAAATTTTTCTATACCGAAAAATCTGACGATAAAATCCCGACCGTTCCTGCAGAATACCGGATGGCATACGGAATGGATTTTTTATATTTATATATTGAATATAAATCCGATTCGCTTACAAACCGCGACAGGGCTTATCAGAACGGTGACGGGTTTCACCTCGTAATTGCAAACCCGAAACCGAACGGTGAGGCAACGGATGAATTTTATGTTCTCGGATTTTCTCCCGGAGGTAATTCAAGATTTATCTGGTATAAGGATATCAATTTAGCTTTTTCAAAATTAGACTATACTAAAATAGCTTATAAATCTCAGGGACAAAAAACAGGAATCGAGCTTTTACTTCCATGGCGGGATTTATATCCGTACCAGCCGTTTCTTTCGGGCACGATTGGTTTTAATTTATGTTTTGTGAAGGCGGTAAATGAAAAAGATGCAATTTATTATTTTGTAAAAAACGACGAGAAAATTCAATGGGAACAAAGCAATCGTTTATATGAAGTTTTAAAATTTCAAAAACCCGGCAATCTGGAAAAATCACAGGCGTATGCGATTCTCAAAAAAAATAATATTATTGAAAAAGAAAAAATTGATTTAAGTTTATCATTTTTATGTTCGTCACCTAAAACAGAGAATCTGTCATTAAGAATTGAATCACTCGACGGAAGTAAATCAAAAAGTTATAATAATCCGATTAATTTTAAAAAGAAAACAAATAAAATAGAATACAACTTAAATATTTCCGAATTACCAACTGAAGATTATAAGCTTATCTGGGAAATAGCAGGAATTAAAGGCGAAATACCATTTACAATTCTTCCTGATATAAGTGTTAATGATTTGAATGACAGGTTAAAAAATTTAGAAGGGAAAATCAAAAACGGAAGCCTGACGTCGATACAATTTCTACTGAATGATATTTCCGAAAAAATAAAATATAAAAAACCTTATGATGCCTGTTATTTGCTGAGATTAGAAATAATTTCGGTTGATGCAATTATTAATAATGCTGAACACGGAGAAGATTTCTATGCTCAGGAAAACGGATTTATGAGACGCGCATATTTATCCAAATTAGATAATACCCTACAGCCTTATACAGTTAAAATCCCGAAGGAATACAACAGTGAAATAAAATATCCCTTGATTGTATTTCTTCACGGAAGCGGGGAAGATGACAGGCGCTCGCTGATGTATAATGATTATTCGAAAGATAAATGTATCGAGTTAGCACCGAACGGAAGGGGAACTTCGAATTGTTACAGTACTCCTGAATCTTTAAAAGATATTTATGAATCTATTGCAGACGTTATTAATAATTATTCGATTGACACATCAAAAATTATTCTTGAGGGATTTTCAATGGGCGGATACGGTGTGTACAGAGTTTATTATGAATATCCCGGGTTATTCAAAGCAGCAGCGGTCTTTTCAGGACATCCAGACCTGGCAAGTAAATGGATGGGAGGAGAACAAATAAATTTTCTCGACGAAAAAAATCTTAGTGTATTTAAAAACATTCCGATGTTTATTTTCCACGGAACCAAAGACAGAAATTGTGCTTATGAAGTTACTTGTGAATTGATAGATAAGTTGAAAAAAGCAAATGCGAATGTATTATTTTGCACTGAAGATGTCGGACATTCCTCGCCTTCAAAAGAAACTATGGAGAAATATTATAACTGGCTGAATGAGGTTTTAAAGGGAGTAGAATAGTACCCCAAAAAAACAAAAATCCACCATCCATTTCCTGAACCCCGAAGGGGTTTTTAAATTGATAAATAATTTTTATTTTTGTAATCCCGAAGGGATGAGATTATTATAGAAAATAAAAACCTAACCATCCATTTCCTGAACCCCGAAGGGGTTTTAAAATTGATAAATAATTTTTATTTTTATAATCCCGAAGGGATGAGATTATTGTAGAAAATGAAATTCTAACCATCCTTTTCCTGAACCCCGAAGGGGTGATATTATTATAAACTTAATAAAAAGGGGAACATAATATGGCAGGAACGTATTTTCAAATCTATATTCAAATTGTATTCGCAGTAAAAGGAAGAGAAAATCTAATAAGAAATCAATGGAAAGAAGAACTCTTTAGTTACATTGCAGGAATTATAAAAGGCAAAGAGCAAAAATCTATTATTGTAAATGGTACTGAAGATCATGTTCATGCTTTTGTAGGGCTAAAACCTTCGATGGCAATATCCGATTTAGTAAGAGATATTAAAAATAATTCCTCTAAATTTATAAATGAAAATAAATATATGAGCGGAAGATTTGCCTGGCAGGAAGGATATGGTGTCTTTTCTTATTCGCACTCACAAATTCCGAAAGTTTATAATTATGTAAAAAATCAGGAAAACCATCACAGGAAAAAATCTTTTAAAGAAGAGTATCTGGAATTTTTAAAGAAATATGAGATTGAATTCAATGAAAAATATTTATTTGATTGGATTGATTTGAATAAAAATAATTAAAGAAAAATTTATTACAATAATATCATCCCTTCGGGATTAAAGATAATTATGATTCGATTCTACAATAATACCATCCCTTCGGGATTAAAGATAATTATGATTCGATTTCTACAATAATCTCATCCCTTCGGGATTAAAGATAATTATGATTCGATTTCTACAATAATACCATCCCTTCGGGATTTATG
>Ga0224523_1000067_pt1 | contig 72758 bp, 69 predicted proteins | sample CFST50metaG_FD_182732 | JGI IMG/M metagenome (GOLD analysis project Ga0224523, IMG submission 182732) | Peat soil microbial communities from Stordalen Mire, Sweden - C.F.S.T50 | ecosystem: Environmental > Terrestrial > Soil > Wetlands > Peat | place: Sweden: Norrbotten County, Stordalen Mire... | reverse complement strand
CAGAATATGCTCTTATAAATGAAAGTTTTGATGAAATTAAAACTACTTTTTGGAATAATAAAAGGGTAATATTTCATTCTCGTGACATCAGAAAATGTGATAAAGAGTTTAAGGTTTTGTTAGATCTACAAATTAAGCAAAAATTCTACTCCTCGCTTGATGAAGCAATTTCAAAATCTCCCTACACAGTTATCGCCTCAATAATTGATAAAGAAGGGTACATTAAAAAGTATGGGAAATTGAAAAACGATGTTTATGAAATAGCACTTTCATTTATTGTTGAACGAGCAATCTTTTATTTCAATTCACTTCATACAAAAATTGGCACTCTATTTTTTATAATTGAAGAGCGTGGAAAGAAGGAAGATATTCAACTAAAAAAGCATTTTGAATCAATAAGAAATAAAGGAACTTATTATCTCACACCTGAAAGATTGAAGACATTTAAACTTAAAATAGAATTCAGAAATAAAAAACAAAATATTAACGGACTTCAACTCTCTGATTTAGTTGCTTACCCAATTGCTAGATATGCAATGGATAAAGAAAGAGCAAATCCTGCCTATGAGATTGTAAAACCAAAAATTTATTCACAGGGAACAAAAATGTATGGATTGAAGTATTTCCCATAAAAAAACAAGAGCTCATTTCTGAGCTCTTGCCGACCGGGGACACCCCAATCCAAATATTCTGTGTAAGAATGAATTCCAAGACAAAGATAATAATATAAATTAATAAAAACAAAAAAAAGCTAGCTCTAACTTGGACGATATTTGTTATTGCCTTCGGCCAAGGCCGGGCCGCACAAAAGATTTCAGCCGTTGCTCAAAGTTGTTCATTGCTTCCTGAACCGTCATAATGGGTCCATCTTCAGCACTCTTGATGGCAGTCTGAATCTCTTCCAGAGAAACCACCTGATCGGGTATAGACCAGTTCCGTTCATTCGGCTCCCTATCAGCTTTTACCGCCTTGGTTTTCTTTATACTCATCCAATAATCTTTTGTACAAAATTAACGTATTTTATTTCTTTTGTTTAAATTTCTATAAGCAGATGTCTGGGATAGGTGGAAATGTGGTTTATAAAGATCATTTTTGATGGGGGAACAAAAATGTTTAATCCATCATTTCGTTTTGGATTTCTGCGGGCGAAATGGTAGTGACTAACACCACGTTTGGATATGGAAAAATTCTTAATCAATGTTTTTCCCCCTAAAGACTTCTTGAAATCTTAATGAACAGTTACTAATTGGATGTTTGAGTTGTATTTGCAATGTTTTGTTAATATAATATTTTGAAATATTAATCAAAATGCATAAATTTGGTTTGCTGTATTAAAAAGTGTAAAAATTATATATAAGGACTCCCCGGGCGACACTTTCCTTTTATCAGACAGTAGACACAGTCCATATTGTCTTCCAGACATTTGACTTTCACATCAAGTGTCGCCCTCTTTTGAATGTTCTTTGAATAGAAGATATTAAAGATTTAAGGCGGTACATTCTATTACTCCGGGGATCTGGGGTCGAAACACAGCGAGTTTCTAAATATGTACCGCCTTTCTTAATGCTCTCTGCTAAGAAAAGTTGTAAATTCAGGGCTTTACCACTGCACGGTTTTTAGCTAAACAAAAGAGACTTAGAATGTTTGGCTAAAAAGGAGATTTCAATTATTAGGAAGAATATACAAATTGAAAACCCCTCCCCTATTGCCAGGAAAGATTTAGACGCTTTCTCGCTTCCACTCGAACCGGCTAACACTTTCCTTTTGTTAGGCTATTCTAAATTTCGTAATCCTCGCTCCAGCCCTGGAAACACTACAGCTCGCTTTCGTTTATAAAAGGAGAACAATATAAAATAGCGGTATTCGGCTACGCCTCATGGTCATTTAACCAGAATTTCCCATAAATTTAGCCTAACGAATAAAATGGAGGCCAATGCAATACACCCCGTCCCGCTCAAAAGACTCCGACATAAAGCCACTTTGTTATTTATTTCGTTTCCTTTTTACCTTATTTACTCTTATAGGCTGCACTTCACGTAAAATTGCTGGTTTACAGCATTATATTATTATTTACTTAAAAAATTATTACTATGATCGTAACAATTTTCACAGGCAACATCGGCTCAATAAAGCCAGTTGCACAGGTTGGTGATTCTAAAGTTCTTAACTTTACTGTAGCTGCTGATAAACACTTCACGGCAAAAAACGGTGACAAAGTCTCTGAAACTACGTGGTTCGAGTGTGCACTCTGGAACCGTGAAAAAGTCTTCCCCTTCCTTAAAGTAGGAACGCTAGTTACCATACAGGGCGACATTTCAGCAAGGGCTTACATTGACAAAGAAGATGCTAAAAAAGCAATTGCAGTTCTTACCTGTACTGTTGATACAGTAGAATTTCAAAGTAAAGCAAAATCTGAAGAAAAGTAAATTAGGGGGCGATGCCCCCTTTTTTTGTGGTTAAACCTTAAAGAAATGAGAATCCCCTGAAAAACGATTCTAAGAGGCTTTTTTTAATCTATCGCTACTTCGGGGTGTGATTCCCTTAAAAGCTTAATCGCATCGCTTAGCGACCTCTTAAGAGGGTATTTGGAGTTACTATGAAAAGCCATATAACGGGAGTAAGCCTGCAGATACTCATAATCGCCAAGTATCATGGTGAATGTTTTCGGAACTTCAACCGGCAAGCTTTCATTTTCTTCTACCTCTTGGTTCTCTTTAATCCCAATCAGGCTATTTAACCCACCGCCCAGATGGCTGTTCTTATTAATGTTATCAAAATTTTTCTTTCCCATGGCTTAATTATTTATTATTTCCTTTACTAAACTCATGTAATCCGTTGCCCCATTGCTGGTGGGATCATACTCAAAAATATCCTTACCACTAGACTGACTCTCAGCGAGTGCAACGTTTACACGTATAGAGGTTTTCATCAGATTGTCCCCGAAATATCCTTTAATCTGATTTCGTATCTCCTTGGTAAGTACTCTTTGTTCATTGTACTTGGTAAAAAATACACCTTTAATCGTAAGCCCTGGGTTAAAATGCTTTTTTACCAGGTTGATTATCCCAACAATTGAATCTATCCCCCTGTAAGCCAAAAACTCTGCTTCCATCGGTATATATACCTCGTCAGCAGCAACCAGCGCATTGAGGGTAATCAATCCCAGGGAGGGAGGGCAATCTATAACACAGTAATCATAACCGTTTCCTATCCCCTCCATGAGCTCTTTTAGAATTATTTCCCTAGGCATCCTTCCGGCTATTTCCAGCTCGATCCCTGCAAAATTTAGCGAGTTAGGTATTAATGATAAATTCTTTTTAACCTTTACTATAGGAAGAGGATCTCCTTTGCTAAAGGATAGATACATATCCTTACTAGGATCAAAAATTCCAAAACTCTCAGTAAGATTGGCTTGTGGATCTGCATCTATAACTAGCACATTATTACCCTCTTTGGCCAATCCTGCAGAAATGTTTATTGCCGAAGTCGTTTTACCAACCCCCCCTTTATGGTTCACAATAACTATTTTCCTCATTGGTGTAATATTTAATTATATGCAAATATTGTATTTATTTTGTATATTTCAAAACAATATTTTATTATTTATATTAAATTATTTCAATTATTTCATTAGTTTCAAATATTGTATTTATTAGACATACTATATTAGTTTAAAATATTATAAAGGTTTCAATTATTATATTTATTACACTTCTTTCATTAGTTGAAAATATTATAAAGGTTTCAATTATTGTATTTATTAGATATATTATATTAGTTTATAAAATTATAAATGTTTCTAATATTGTATTTATTAGATGTATTATATTTATTTATAATATTAAATAGTTTTCAAATATTGTATTTGTTAGACATATTATATTAGTTTGAATAATTATAATGATTTCAAATATTGTATTTATTAGATGTATTATATTTATTTATAATATTAAATAGTTTTCAAATATTGTATTTATTAGACATATTATATTAGTTTGAATAATTATAATGATTTCAAATATTGATATTATTATATTTATTATATATATTACATTTATTACATTTATTTTAAATATTTCATTGTTGACAATTATTTTATTAGTTTTGAAAACTATTATTTACCTTTATCCATAATTTATTTTCAGATATGGAAACCGGAAATATTCAACTAAAGAACAGCAACGTCATCCGTATCGACAAAAACTTTTCTGAAAACTCGCTTGATTGGTTAAAGGTATTCGGGCAGGATGCTAATCTTTGCTTTGATATCATTCTTTATGTTTCCAATGACACGCAGAAAGACATTTTTAACTTCGGTAAGATTGATCTGACACGTTTTTCAAAGACCATGGGCTACAGCAAGAATAATCTTCAGGCTAAAGCTGTAATTCCGGCCCAGACAGAGCTTGAGAACAAAGGCACATTTAACGCCCTTGAGCGAAGTAAAAAATTCATTACCGTTTTCGAAAATGCTCTATATAAGCTAGGCCGTTTTAATATACCTGTTACAAGCATATCTTATGACAGAGAAAAGGGAGAACAGATTCTCACTACAAACTTTATCCAGATCATAAAGGAGATTAAAATACACGTCCTTTCTGAAAAGGTCCATTCAAAAATATTTTATTCTTACACCACATCCGAAGAGTTCGACTATAACCTTAGCCGATATTTCTTTTTCGCTGATCTTCAACTGGTGAAAGAGCTAAGAGATAAAAACCTTCTTTTGTTATATTTCTACCTGAAAAACATCGAGAACGGGAAGCATCACCAGTTCATCGAAAGGGATTTTGAAAAACTTTGCCTGTTTGCAGGAATTAAAATGAGCCAGGAGAACATTAAGTATACCAAGAAGAACCTTCAAGTCAGAAAGCTTTCAAAGGTTAAGGATTACATTAATTTCGACTACGAACCTATAAATGTTTCAGGAAAGTGGAAGTACGGCTTTAGCTTTATATTCAAAAATAACAAAGAAAATATTGAAAATCAGGACTTTGAAGTAATAGCCCAGGCAGATAGAGATTTCATAGATCTTAAACTTTTAAAATACTACAAAAGAAGGTACAAGATTACCGACGTGGATATGGAATCCTATAAGATTTGGTTCTTTAACAAAGATCTTGATTATGAAAATAAGAAAGATATTTATTTCAAGGCAATGGCTGATCTATATAAGATTACAAAAGAAAAGGCAAGCACAAGGTTCTTTAAAAGAGCTGATGAATTCTTCAACAAAACAAAATAAAAGTACTATACAGGTGACCACCGTTGGAATGAAAAGTACTATACAGGTGACCACTTTAGTTTAAAGTACTATACTGATGACCACCGTTTGTAAGCGAAAAGTACTATACAGCTGACCACTTTACAATAAAAAGTACTATAAAGCTGACCCTTTTGCAACAAAAAGTACTATAAAGCTGACCACTTCGGACACAAAAGTACTATACAAGTGACCATTTTACAGTAAAAAGTGCTATACTGCCGACCACTTGTGGGCAAGAGTACTATACCAATGACCACTTTACAATAAAAAGTACTATACCAATGACCACTTTAGTTTTAAGTACTATACAGTTGACCACTGCTACAATTGGCTATATATGGGTGTTTAAATCAAAATTACTATATAGATGACCACCTTTATTAATATCTTCTTTATTAATAACTATAAATAACTATAACTTCAATTTTCATTACTACTTATAGATAATAACCAAAAAAAGATGTGCTCCGCACAGTTTTTTCATTCTTAAGAAGTTTTTAAGGGGAAAAAACATTGATTAAGAATTTTTTCAATACAAAAATGGTGTTAGTCACTACCATTTCTCCCGCAAAATCCCAACCGAAATGATTAGTTATACATTTTTGCTCCTTTGCAAAAATGAAGAAAAGAATATGACGGCACTTTTGCCTATATTCCGCAGCTGGAAACATTCTCCAGGGCAAAACTTTGCCGTCAATAAGTTAAAATTGACTAAAAAATAGTTGTTAAAATATTTGGATGTTATCGTATATGGTTGTATCTTTAATTAAGTTATTTAACAGATAAACAGTGTTTTAGTTCCATACGGAATCATATATGATTATTTAATTTAAGAGGGTGAGGCACACCGTAAAAACTGACTAATAAAATGAAAAAAGAACAGCTTCAGGAAATGTTTAACGCTATGTTAAACCGCAAATTAGATGAATCCTGGGAAAAACCTTGGTTTGTTCCTGTTAACAAAAATTCAGCTGTAACCAACTACAAGACCGGACAGCAATACAAAAACGGGAATTTTATTTTTCTTCTTTTCGCTTCAATGTTTAAAGGGTTCAACACTCTCCAGTTTATGACGTTTAAACAGGGCCTAAGCCTTGGTTATCTTGTAAACAAAGGGAGCGAAGGTCTGCCGGTATACTTTTACAGTTTTTCATTTTACAAGATGGTAGGCGGGCAGAGAAAAAATCTTCCGGAAAGTCCTTATAACACCTGGACAACTGCCCAGCTCAGCGATGCTAAAATTGTAAAGCTTCCATTTATTAAAATTCATCATGTTTTTAATGTTACGCAGTTTTCAGATGTTAAGACAGGGGAAAACCTTCAGACAGTGATTAATAAAACCTTATTGGATGCAACAGAGGACAAAGGAAATATTAACTCAAACCCTGAAAGAATTCTGACGGGATGCGAAAACGTTCTTACTTCCTGGCAGTGCAAAATTAACCTGGTCCCGGGTTCAGATCGTTGTTTTTATAACCCTATAGAAGATTTTATTCAACTCTCTGGCAGACCTCAATTTATAAACAATGAGTATTTTTATGCAACTCTGCTGCATGAAGTAACCCACAGCACCGGCCACGAAAAGAGGACCGCGAGGATAAAAAAGTTTAACGAGAGCTATAAAAACCATAATGAGGCTTATGCAATTGAAGAACTGGTGGCAGAAATTAGCTCAGCTTTTATTATGGCTAGCAACAATTTTGCGCCTGAAAGACAGAAAATTAACTCAGCCGTTTATCTGCAGGGCTGGAAAGAGAGCCTGAAAGAGGATGAAAACCTGGCTTTCAAGGTTTGCGCCGAGGCTTACAAGGCCATCAGTTATATAGCTGAAAGGTTCCCTGAGGCGGTACCTTATTTTAATATCAAATCCGAAAGCCATAGCGAACTTACAGAAGTGGGAGAGGAGGTAGAAATGGCCAGTTAAAAAAAAGCGGGGGTGGGAGCCCCATCCCCGCTTACTTTTTTTTCAACTTTTAATTATAAAACGAGGAATTTATAACTTTATATTATTTTTAAAAAGGTGAGGCCCACCTGAAAAACTGTTTATTCTTATGAATTTTATTAATGCAAAATTTAAAAGCAAATGCACTGAGACAGGCGCTCTAATAGCAAAAGGAGAAAACTGTCTATATGATAGAGCGTCTAGAAATGTTTACTGCAGATCTTCACGTAAATACCAGGTGCAGCAGGAAGCAGATGGCACCAGCTCTTACATAGAGGCACAGGAAAACGCGTACTACGATAATTTTTGCCTGGCAAATAATATTTAATTTAACCTGAAAGGGGTGAGGCACACCAGTAAAACTGTATAGGACATGGAAAATTTAGAAAATGTAAAACCTTTAAAGAGATACTTAAACGATGAGTTTCTGGAACTGCGGGCGTCTGAAAATTATTACAGCCTTTCATACCCTTTTTCTGGACTCTTTATGACTGATGGGCTAAAATATGTTACTGATAAATTAGGCCTGCAGTGGTTTATAGACACAGTTTTATCGTACCAGGGTAATGAGGATGTTAAGGTAATAACTTTTCAAATTTGGACCCTGGAGAGGATTACGTCGGGAGAAAAAGCCGGTCAGTGGAGGGTGGTTTTATATCTTGACAATATACCTGTTATTAAGCAGCTTTTTAGTACGATTTCTTTGGAAGATAATTACGAGGAGAAATTTGACATTTTTAAGATCTATCTATCTGATAATGTTTTGTTCCTTCCCTCAGAAGATTAGGCCGAGCGGATGGCCAGGGCGTTAACATCGAGTTACGGCTGGCCATTAATGTTTTTGACCATGGCACGATAAAAATCTTAAATTTGTAGAAAGGAGAAAATAGATATGAAAGGGATAATTTTCAGAAATGACTGGCACCAGCTGGGGAAGAAGCAAATCACGGAACTGTTTAATGAGCATTTCACGGGCGTTACAATTCAACCAGGGGAGAATATTCTTGAGCGCGTAAAAATGCTTGAGGTTTGCACCCTTGAGATCCTGGAGGATCGGAGCCGATCTACCGTGTATCGTATCCGCCAGAGCGATGAAGTCTTTCAGATCTTCGCACCTGATGGAAAGCTACTAAATTACACTACCGAAGATTACTACCTGCAGAAGCCGATTGATAACCTGGTAAAAGAATACTCTAAAAAGGATCCAATCTTCAAAATTGAAAAGGTCAGCGATATAAGAGACATCGTTCATCATTTAAAAACCCCAAAATTCCGCGCCCTTTTTATCGATGGGACCTTCGATAAGGTGGAATGGATAGATCAGCCTCCGGAGGATATTTCTCAAATACCAAAGCTTTTGCGAAAAATGGGTGCTTTCTACTCATCTTATGTTAAAAAATAGAAATATGGCACAAAGAAACTTTAATACAAATTTAACAGGGGAGGAGAGAGGGCGGATCGGTGAGCTCATTAAAGCTTTACGTGGCGCTTCGGGTATAAGTCAAAAGGACCTGGCTTTTAAGGTTGGTGTTTCTCCGGCACGGATCAGTCAGATCGAGAAAGGAACATTAGACTACAGAATAGATACTTTGATAGTTATCCTGAATCACTTTGATCGTAAAATAAGTTTTATTTAACGAACACTTTTCAAGCCTGCCCAAAATGCTCAGCAATTTCAAGAGCCTGGGTCATTGACCAATTTTGTTAGGTAAGCCCTCAGGTTTTTTGTCAAGTAATGAGCTTGGTTCACTCTTTTTACAAAAACGACTTTTACTTTTTAAGTGACCATAAACCCCAATTATTAGGGTTTATCAGACAATAGTAAGTATTGGCAAGAAGTACATACATATCATAATGTAATCATAGATTTGAATAACCTAAGTTGTTATTATTCCTTTATCAACTCCTTTCATTATTCTTTATAGTTGCCTTTTTGTTCTAGCATCTCAATTGTTCGAACTGTTAATAAATTAAATTGACATTTGCTTTATAAAGGTTTAAATTTCAAGATGTAAAGTCAATTCTTTTTATCAATTCTAATTATTAAAATTATGGCAAAGACAAATCCAAAACAAACATCTCCAAGAGTGGCTAAAGAAGCCAGTAAAATATTGAGAGATCCAAAATCAACAAAGATTGAGAAATCGGTTGCAGGTTCCGATTTAGCACAAGCAAGACCTCATAAAAAGAAAAAGTAAATTATCATTTTTATAGGATTTGTGTTTATAAAAGAGACCATACTAATTAGTATGGTCTCTTTTATATTTAAATTAATTAAATTTTTGAGTTATCATAAATACATAATCCTTAGGTTGTTAGGATTTAATTATATTTTTTATTAAAAATTTCTTATTATCTCAAAATTAGGGACAAATCTTTTTTATTTTGTCCTAACTCTATTATAGTCAAAATCATATACTTTTTGTGAAAAAGTCAAGCAAAAAAAATTTTTTTTCTGAAAAAAGTTGCTCGTAGATTTGTCAGGAAATCAACAAGTTTTTAACGAAAATTGTTGGGAACTATTGGAAAGGTAAAACAAGGGATTATTTTAACTAAGGTTAACTTTGTATTTTCAACTGTCTGAATTTAAACCTTCGTTGAAAAGTTAAGTAAGAGTTCTTTGAAAGTTATATTAACAATTATAAAATTATTAAAAAAGACAAATCCCGGCTGTAGCGAGTCGGGACTGTCTTGTTGTTTTTTGTTCTCTTTCTAGCTAATTCATAGCATAGATAGGTTTTGAAAGGAGAACTAAAATGTCGTGTTAAGTTTGATTTGGTAAAAGTATGTCACAGGAATTTGAAAGTCAAGTTTTTTACCATTTATTTTATCAAAATTCGTCAAAATGTTGAAAAATACCATATTAAGGAAAGGGTCGAGTCCAGATACCCTATCAAAATCTGGGCAAAAATGAGAGGAGGTGACTATGTGAAATGTCGGAAATTAAGTTTGAAAACGGGCAGGCTTACAAGCTTGTATTTACTCCGTACATTGTCCGAAAGGGCAAAGTAATTTATCCGAAGAAATCCAAATTTTTTCGGTTCTGGGCAAAAGTGAAGTAAGTTCGCTTGTTCGAGGAAAGGGTGTGTAGCGACACCCTTCCTGTTTCTAAACAGTTCATTTATAGTATTGTTTATTTCCATAAGGATCATTAACAAGTTTTGAGTATTCTCTTTCCAGTTTTCTGTAAGCAGAATTAGCTTCTTTGAGATTATTTCTATAAAAAAGTGGAACCGCGACTGCTATGAGTGTGATGATTATTAATAGTGTGCAAAAGCTGGGTTTATTGACCACATTTCGCCGGGGAAGTTACAATTTGCATACACAAAACTAATTAATATCCACTTATATTATCATCAAACCTATCAACAGTTAATTCGGTCATGTATTTAAAGTATCTCAACAATTCTAAAAATCTTACGAATTCTAGGTTTATATTTGAACTTTAAAAAACTAACTTTATAGAAATATATCTTAAAATGATACAGAGTTTACATATTGAAAACTATAAATCTATCCAAAGGTTGACTCTTCCGTGTAAAAAACTAAATGTTTTTATAGGAGAACCCAATAGTGGCAAAAGCAATCTTATTGAAGCTTTAAGTCTGCTCAGTCAGGATATGTTATCTGAGAAGAACTTTAAACAGGTAATTCGATTTAAGACTATAGGTGACTTATTTTTTGATTTTAATATTAATCAACCGATTATTATTAAAACGGGTCTGATAGATGCAGAATTAAAATATAAGGTAAGGGAAGATGGAATCACTGAAAACAGGTTTTCACTTACTTTCAAAAATGTTAAAGATAATATGGAGAGCAGTTTTACTCTCAGTCATGATGGAACAATTAATCAAGATAAGGTTGCAATCATCTTGACGGAATTCCTTTATTATGAATATAAAAGAATTCAGACATTTCAATCTCACTTTTACACACATCTAATATCACCCTATGGGGAAAACCTACCAGGAGTTTTGCTAAGCAATTCTGAACATAGACGATGGGTTTCCGATTTTTTCCAAAGCAAAGGATTTAAATTGACTCTAAAGCCCGCTGAAAATGATATAAATATGAGTAAACTAGTTGATGAAGAAATTTATAGTTACCCATATTACACTATTTCTGAAACAATGCAGCGAGTTGTATTTTATATGCTAGCTATTAAAACAAATAAAAATTCAATTTTACTATTTGATGAACCTGAAAGTAACACTTTCCCATTTTATACTAAGTTTTTGGCCGAAAGTATTGCACTAGACGATACTAATCAATTCTTTATAACTACACACAATCCATATCTTTTAGGTTCTTTAATCCAAAAGAGTAAACTGAAGGATATTAATATAGTTGTTGTGCGAATGAAGGATTATAAGACCGAAGCTTTTCCTATCAAATCAGAACAAATAAAAGATATGCTTTCGGAGGGAGGAGATGTGTTTTTTGATTTATCAAAATTCATAGAGAATGATTAAGGTCGTCGTAGAATGCACTCCTGATGAAACATTAGTTAAAAACCTTGGATTCACATCCAGTCAAGTTAAACATCAGCCAAATAAAGGTGCAGTTTGTAATTATCTTATTAAAAATTCAGGAATAATTGGAATGGTTGATGCTGATCCAGATTCAGCACAGCCTAGGTATTTTCAAAATTGTACTGTTGTTAACAATAGATATGATATAACTGTATATCAACATAATACTCAAAATAATAGATTAATAGTTATAAATCCAGATCTAGAGAGTTGGGTTATTAAGTATGCAAAACATAGTAAGGTGTCCCCTAAAAAGTTTGGACTACCTGATACTTCAAAAGCGTTGCATAAAGAGATTTTACAGAAACTTCCAAAACTTGAAAGACTTATTTCAGCCATAAAATCTAAAAAAAGCCCTGCTCTATTTTTCTTAGAAAACCAACTATTATTCAAATTTAAAGACTGATGTTTGTCTTTTCCTAGAAAAACCTTACAAGTTAAAATCGGACAAAAGCGTCTAACTTTAAACTTGTTTATGAAAAAGACGAGATTTACCGAGAGCCAGTTAACCGGAGCTCTGAATCAAAAAGTATAGTTCAACATAAATTATAAATTGATTTTATTTTGAAATAATCAGACTCATTCAGCTCAACGCGTAATCCAAATTAAATTTTGATATGAGATCAATTATGTTGATCTTTGATTGGCAGTGTCTTCAATTCTCACTTATTTCTACGATTATAGGCAAAACAGGTTTACTCAAATTTGGAGACACTGCTTCTTTTGTTGTCTATTCCGGACTAATAGGCTCTTATGCCGAAGACATAACACGTATTTTCAATATCATCATCGTAATTGGAATAGCCAGAGGCCTTGATCGAATTTAGTCAGATCATATTGACCATCAAAAGCTGGAGTTAAATTATGTATGTAAATTGTAATGTTAACCGTGAAATGTGGTCAACTAGCCCGGCATTAGCCTTATCCAATTTATTGTAATTTAAATCTATCAAAATGGACATAAGTACTGGAATTACCTACTTTTTAACTCATTGCAGGTATGAAAAAAACCTTAGTGAAAAAACTATCAAGGCTTATTTTATTGATCTTTCACAATTTGAGTATTTCTTAAAAGAAAGTGAACTTACTACAAAACTTGAATCTGTTGATAAATCAATCATTAAAAAGTACTTGCAAATACTTTCAATTCACAAGCCGAAAACAATAAAGCGCAAGGTAGCTGCTATTAAAACTATGTTCAATTTTTTTGAATATGATGATGTCATAATTGTCAATCCTTTCAGAAAAATCAAAATTAACATAAAAGAGTCAATACTTTTGCCCAATGTAATGAACTTAAAAGAGGTCGAGAATATACTCAGGATTTCATACAGCGAAAGAAATAAAATTCGAAACAAACAAACTTATATCTATTTGTCATCCATAAGGTCAATTGCTATTATTGAATTACTTTTTGCCACTGGAATTAGAGTATCGGAACTCTGTAATATTAGAACAAATGATATTGATTTAGAATCAGGTTTGCTCATAGTAAAAGGGAAAGGGAACAAAGAAAGAATCATTCAGATATGCCATAAAGCTTCCTTAGAGCCTTTAAGAAGTTATTATGGCTTGTTCTCTGAAAAGATAGTTTCTTCAGGCTATTTTCTTATAAATAGATTCAATTCAAAACTATCTGAGCAATCTGTACGGAATCTAATTAAGAAATATGCCAAATTAGCAAAAATTGGTAGGAGTATTACACCTCATACCTTCCGACATACTTTTGCTACTTTACTTCTCGAAGAAGACGTAGACATCAAATATATTCAACAAATGCTTGGTCACAGTTCTATTTTGACAACTCAAATTTACACTCATGTAAATATTGACAAACAGAAAAGAATATTGATTGCGAAACATCCCCGAAAATATATAGATTCTGCTATTACAGTTTAGTTATTCAATAAAGGATAACTATTTATTATGACTAGTTATAAGGACTGGATCTATGATGTATTGAAAAACTACTCTACTTCAACTAAAAAGGAACCATTTTTCGTATCAAGTTGGGATTGTGATCCAGAAATGGTAATGTATCCACTAAATATTATTTCAGATCTTCACCATAATGACTTTCATGAGTTCAGTTATAAATTTTCAGAAGATTTGTTTTGGACCAAAGAAATATTGAAAAAAATCTTTAATAATGACATAGATGATTACTGGAAGTCAGAAAATTTTTCTCTCGGAACAAATGCTACTAGCTCAATATATCTTTCACTTATGGCATTAATCAATCAAGGTAAAAATAGGTTCCTAGTAATAACCCCGGTTTATTATTCAATAATTGATACTCTGACAGATTTTAAACGAAGCATATATTTTTATCATTTACTCGATTCTAACTCATTTCAAATTAATATTGACGAATTAAATTGGATAGTGAAATCCCAATATATAGAAGTAATTATTCTTACTGATCCAATATATTGTTCAGGGATTGAAATAGAAGGAATCATTTACCAAGAGTTAGTCGAAATATCACAAAAAAATCATGTTACGCTATTAATTGATGGGACCTTAAGTGGATTAGAATGGAATAAAAGCTCATGTACATTTTTTGATAAAAGAAAATTTGATGCACTTAAGAGAAGTTATGACTTCATCTATATAAATTCAGAACCTAAATCCTATTTTATGAATGATTTGAAGTATGCATTATTAATAAGTTCTTCGAAAAATATTACACTTATCGAGGATTTGGCTAGTCAAGTTTCAGGTGGACTTAACAAATTCCAAATAAATTTATTTCGGGCTTTTCATTCTAAAACAGGAAAAATGGAACTAAATAAATGTAAATCTCATAATCTTTCGACATTGAGGAGTAACTATAATCTGTTGAGAACTGCATTAATTAATACAGAGTTTGCTCTCTATCCTACTAATTCAGGCTATTTTACGATGATATTTTCAAAAGAAGCTAAATTAAAGGATTATGATCCAAAAAAATTAACCAAGAATTTGCTTTACAATATGAATATATTGCCCTTACTCGGCCATTATTTTACTTTCTTTAAGGAAAACAAACTTTCAATTAGAGTAAACCTAATGAAAAATTTCAGTCATATTCTACCAAATTTATTATTTGCCTTAAAGAAATACATCTAAGTTTTTAATAAACTCTTCAGGACTACCAAGTTTTTTTGATATCTGGCTAATGCTTTTTTCGACTAAATCAGCTTGATCTTTTGAGGAAATTGCAATATACACTTTTGCAAGCTCAGCCTTTTCAGATGTAGTTTTCGCCTCTTTTAACGAGTTCGCTAGATCAGTAAAACACAATGTAACAAACTTATTTGCGCTTCTTTCTCTCGCAACTTTTGATTTTAAAGTGACGATTTGCCTGATTATAAAAAGAATAAATGATAAAGAACCTAAAATTGTTATTATAATTGAACCCCGTTCAACAGACACTTTATTGTACAGTTTTACTCCATCAAAAAGCTTCTGTTTGATGAAAAAATTTTCAACTTCATCTAACCATTCTTCAAATATTAACTCTAATCCTTCCTTTTCTTTTAATTCAAAAACTGCTTTAACAACTAAATCTTCACCTTTCTGTGGGAATTCTATCAAGTTCTTTTCGAATTGATTATAGAAAGCTTTAAAAAGGCCGAATTCTGTAAAATCTTTATAAGGATCAATGATTTGTTCAAACGCTCTAATAAGATCAAAATATTCCCTGATTTGCAAGAGATTGGAATTTAAATAAAAATTTAAAGCTTTAATTATACTTGAAAGATTGTATGACCGTATGGATGGATGTTGGATTTTATCAAGTCGAACTATAATTTGTTTAAAATATTCTCGTAAATCTCCTTGGCTACCACTAAATTTTCTATATAAAATCAATAAATTAAATAACTCATAAAACCTACTTGATTTCTGCCATAATCTAATTAGAGCTTCTAAAATTTGTTCTTTTTCCTTAAATAATTCTATTTGTTTCCCTCTATATTCAAATTTTATATTATTAAAAAAATCACCGTCAATAAGATATGAACCAAGATAGTCTGGGTCAATTTTCAGATCACTAAATGTACAATTCCTGAATCTAAAATCTTTAGCTGTCATATTAGCTAAATCTATAGAAAAGAAGGTTGATTTATCAAACTCTATGTCCTCAAAAGTATTCTCCTTAAATTCAATACGATCCAACTTAGAACTAATGTAAGTGCAGTTTTGAACAGTTGAATCTATAATATGCCCGCCTTTAAATTCGCAAGAATTAAATACACATCTTAAGAATGTACATTTATCAAACTGAGTGTCAATAAATTTTACGTTATTGAAGTAAACATTAATAAAATCAGTTCCAAAATGTACTCTTGTAAAAGTTGAATCAGTTAAATAACTATCCATAAAATCTGCACGTTCGAATTCATTACCCATGAACAATACTCGCTCCATTTTTACTTCTCGAAAATCACTTCTAAAGAAAGAAATCGGTGTTTCTCTTATTTCAAAATTTAAATCTTTAAAATGAAATTGCTGGAAATTTTCTGATTCCCGATCATCTCTTCCGTCATCAAAAAATTGTTTATATTTTACTATATCTTTCATAATAAATAGTTATCTGTCATTCAATATATAAAATTAACTATTTGGTTTATCTCTAGATAAGAAATTCAATACTATTTTGAAGACTTAGGATAAAGCTTATCAGATTAGTATTATGAAAAGGTTTGTACGCAACAATACACCGAGGTATTATAATCAAACCTATCTTGGATTGAAATTTAATCTCTCATCAAATTTCCATGAATCACAACAACTTTAGTGATAAATATGAAGGGCAACTGAATCTTTCAGGAAATCCATTATAATGCTAACGCATAGGACGGTATATCAACTATATATACGTAATAATTTATTGAAGTTATTGATCTAGAGGTAACAATTATATGGATATTCTTATTAAACCATAATCTAATGTTTTTCGAAACATTTAGATTGTTCGAGTTTTGATTATTATTTAAAAAGTTAATTAATAAGACATTACATTGGACTAAATAAAACAATTATGAGCTTACCCAATTATGGTGTGCTAATTGGCACATTTAATCGTTTCGAACAGGAACCTGTGGATAATTATGGAAAATGGTTCCATGGATTTGTTTTTGTAAATGCAAATCAAGAGGTCTTTCGTTGTGCGGTGGATGTTAACAAACCAGACGGCGGATTTCAGTATATGTTACTTGACTTGCAACCCTCTCTCTTCACGGAGATATCAAGTCTTCCGGATGGCTACCATGAACTTACTCCTGATGCTTCATCAGGTGCAATTGACTATGTTCGAAGTCCAATTGTCAATCAAGCTGAAGGATGCTTAAAAGCAATTTATTCCTTTATTAGTTTGATCTTTAAGCGAGGACGAACAGAAGTATGGATTGAAAACACTGGTGAAACTGCACTGAATATCCTAAATGATCTGGTTTCAGATGCAATCCATATTTATGTGTTTGGAGCTCCTTTTCATAATTCAAATCCGATTGAGGATGGTATGCATGATGTACACATGAATCAAGGCGATCCTCCAGGTCCATTCCAACATTTGGACGGAATCTGGCAGGATGGCTGTGTAATAGTCGAAAAACCAGACGGAACTCTTAGGGGTTATTTTGGTAAGTTTGTTACACAATCATTGAATACTGACAATAATGGATTGCCAATTTAATATTGTGGACCTGTAGCCATTATTTCAATGACTTTAAGCACGTGATCAACGATTCACCATTATTAATCTCGGTCAGAATGAAAAAATTATTGACTCTATTCCTTCTTTGTATTATGGCGGTTTACCTTACTAAATGCGAAAATCCAACTGATGGAGTCAAATGTGATAATACAAGCCCTAATAGAATTGGAGCTGTATGTAACGATGGGACTGCAAATAGGGCTATAAGTTTCGGGAGCAAGTTTCACATCTTGGAGGAGTAGTCTATTGGTTTTGTAATTAAGGGCTCGTTTGATTATCAAATTTGGAGCTTTTTCGTCAAAGGGATTTGTTGAGGTATAAGATTTATTTGACTTCTACTTTTTGTTAATGTAACTTGTACTATATTAATTAGATTATTCTTAATTATGATCAATAGGTTAACCATTTACACAAAAAAGTATGAAAAAACCTTTATTAATGTTGTTAATTCTTTTGCTCTAAATGTGTCTTTAATTATTTTAAAGATTAATGGTGAGTTGAAATTTAAAGGGTTTATTCAAAACTTTAAATGAAAATTTACATCTAAGTACAATTTATTTTAAATCATTATGGATTATACAACTTTAAAAATAGGAGAACGCCCGCGCAAAATTGGGAGGAAAATTAAAGAAATAATAAGCAAAGAAAAGAGTCATATTGTTTACCTGGATGAGAATGATATAATCTGTACATCTAAAGATAGTAAGGTTGTTTTAAGCAAAGAATTTGGACATATTCAAAATCTCATCTCCTCTTGGGAATCAATTTGTAATAGCTTATTTTCCAAGGAGGAAGCTTATGAGATAAAGTGTCTCTTAGCTGAAGGTTATGGTCGTATGTTTGAGAAAAATGATTATAGTGCAGCTAAAAAAATCATTGATCAGACAGCTGTTAGAATAAAGCACCAGGGAGAACAAATACTTCGGCAGGATTATCTAATATCAAGTTTAACAACTACTTGCGTTATTATCTTTATTCTGTTTGTAACAATTCTGTCCAAAAGGGTTATTATCCAATATGTAAATCCTAGATTATACGAGATTTTTATAACTGCACTTTTTGGTGGTGTGGGTGCATTTATATCAACAATGATAAGAGCTAGAAATTACCAAGCAGACATATCAACTAGTAGGCATATCCATAGAATAGATGGATTTTTAAGGATAATCTATGGTTTAATAGCAGGCGTAATGATTGCAATCGGGATTAAAGCAAATATTCTATTCGGTTTTATTAATCACATAGAAGCGAATATGTATGTCTTACCGTTTCTTGGTGCAATAGGTGGTGCAAGTGAAATGTTATTGCCAAACATTATCAAGCAATTTGATACTGAGAAAGTGGTAACGTTAAATAGTAGTGATAAGTAAATTAAATGTTTGAAAGATTAAGTTTGTGAATTTTGTTTTTATGCTCAGAAGGTAACAAAACACCAGGTATTACTATTAAACCTAAATAAGTTCCTACAATCTTATTTTAGAACCAAAGTTGTTGATTGTCATAAAGTATTAGTCTGATAGTAAATTTAATATAAGCATACTGAAATGAAAAAAATTGTCTTCCTGTTAATTATGTTTTCAGTATCTGCGTGTGTAGCAATCCCTAAGGAAACAGTAACCTTATCTCAAACATTGGGAAGTGATTTAAAGGTATTACACGATGCGCACCGAAATATGATAAATATCCATTTCGAAAAAATTAAGAATGAAATTAATTCATTTGTGAATGATGTTTATTCTCCCTTCGTAATCAATTATGTTCTAAAGAGTGACTTAAAGAACTACCAGGAGGGGAATCCATCTCTATTTGGCGCAATAGAAATTGCTGGTAAAAAGGAAGGTAAGGAGGAATCGCAAAACGCTTTAAATGAAATGTCTGACTTTTTAGATGCAGCTCGAAGAAGGATAGAGGCCAAGAGAAATGAGTTAATCTCACCAATAATTACACAACAAAATCAGGTGCTACAAGCTGTTGATCAATCTTATGAACATGCGATTTATGCAAACTCTACAATTACTGGATATCTTGAATCAATCCGGAAAGTTAAAACAGCACAAGAAGAAGCACTTTCAATGATCGGTTTGGGAGGCGCAGATACTCTAATGACTAATAACTTAGTCAAATTATCTGATCAGTTAGATATAGCACTTAAAAAAGGGAAAGAAATTGATATTAAAAGTGATGATGCCTATAATAAATTCGAAAGTATAATTAAAGAAATTAAAAACTTAACCAATAAAAAATAAGACCATGGCAAAAAACAGATATGATGATTTATTCGATGACGCTGATGCAGCTTTTAATGGTCAATACAAAGACGCATTAAATAATCTTTATGGATTGTCAAAGGATGAAATTGATTCTATTGTACCAGGAACTGCTGGTCTTCAAACGTATGCTATATTAATTAAAGTTGTGGAGCAGGCATCAAAACAGAATCTTACTCAAACTCAACTTGTTAAAAACATCAAGGATTTGGGTGATTTAGCTATAAAGATTGCTAAAAAGATTCCGGAATTCGCTGCACTACTTTAAAAACTTGAGAATGATTAAAAAGCAACAAAAATGATTGCGGAGTTCGAAAAGTTAAGCATACTAACCAATTCGATTTACTGGATATTGTTGTTAATATTATTTAAACCAGATAATAGGTGTTCGGTTTGCTCTTCATATGTTGCAATTTGATACGGCAAACGGGGGTTTGCAATAAGCAATATTTATAGACACAGCAAGGCCAAGCCTTCCTGGTTATTTCAAAGGCCTTGCTATAGTCATTCAATAACCCCACTTCAAATGTCGAAAATTGTCTGCTTCTCACAACGAGCTCTCGCCAGATTGATTATATGCGTATGGATTTTGAAAATTTCATTTTGTACTATGAGTATCAATCCAATTGTTTTGCTAATTTCTGGTGATTATTTTATTAAAAGATTCAACCTAATCGTCCTAATATTTGTACCTTTAAGAGTCATGTATATTTAAGTATATTTGCCTGTAGCAAATGAAAATAGATTTTAACATAAGTATATTAAACACATTGTTATATCAGTATCCAGATAAAGCAATGTCTCTTGAAGTAAAGTTTCCAAAAATTTACCAATGGTTAGAGGAGAAAGATAAACCAACATTTAATCAGTTGGCAGATCTCGCCCAACTGTTTGATATTCCATTTGGTTATTTTTTCCTACAAGAAATTCCTTTAAAGCAATACCAAATTCCTCATTTCAGGACTAATAATCAAAAACAATTTCGACCTTCTAAAGAATTGATGGATACAGTCGAAACACTTCAAGAAAGACAACAATGGGCTAGAGATCTTTTAATTGATTTAAGAGGTGAAAAATTACCCTTTACTAATAGTATAACAACAAAAATTCCAATTGAAACAGCCGTTAATGAAATAAATTCATTATTAAGATTATCCGGCCATTGGGCTAAGAGCATTCCGAGATGGTCTGATGCTTTAAACCTGTTGATTAATAGAACTGAACTATCAGGAATATTTGTTGTACTAAATGGAGTTGTTGATAATAATACAAAACGCAAGTTAGATACGAATGAATTCAGAGGATTCGTTTTATATGACGATTTTGCACCATTTGTATTTTTAAATAATAATGATGCCCTATCTGGTAAAATTTTTACTCTCATTCATGAGATTGCGCATGTTTTAGTTGGTAAAAGTGCATCTTTTGACCTAAGGCAACTTCAGCCAGCATCTGATGACACAGAAGAATATTGTGATAGGGTAGCAGCAGAATTCTTGGTTCCAAGAAATCTTTTAGAAAAACATATTAAAAAATATGGAATTGATTATCTGTCATTGGCAAGAGTATTTAAAGTAAGTCAAATCGTAATTGCGAGAAGACTCTTAGATTTGAGCCGCATTACCCGGCATGAGTTTTTTACATTCTATGAAGATTATATAAATAAGGAAAAAAAGGTAGATCTTAGCTCGGGAGGTAATTTCTATAATACAGCCCCTTATAGAATAAGTAAGAAATTCTTTAGTTTGATTTACAATTCAGTAAAACAAAATAAAATTCTATATACAGATGCATTCAGACTTACAGGTCTTAAACCGAAAACATTTGATGAATACATAAAAAGGAATCTTGCGTGAATTCAATACCATTAAAATATGTTTTAGATTCTAATGTTTTTATGGAGGCATCAAGACGGTATTATCCTTTCGATTTTGCTAAACCTTTCTGGAACGGATTGTTGTCTTTTTCAAAAGAGGGACTATTGTGCAGTATCGATAAAGTTCTTTACGAAATAAAAGAAGGGAATGATGAATTAAAAAATTGGGCTGAGACCGAATATGTAAATTACTTTCAATCAACCAAAGTGGAAAATGTTTTTAAAGCTTATTCTTCATTAGTACCCTGGGCACAGACTCAATCACAATATGTTCAAATAGCGAAAGATATTTTTATGGAAAAAGACAATGCTGATACTTGGATATTAGCATTTGCGTTAGCAACTGATTTAACTGTTGTTACTCATGAAGTCTTTGATCCGAATATTAAAAAGAGAATTCCAATTCCAAATGTCTGTTTAGCGTTTGACATTGATTATTGTGATACTTTTGAAATGTTACGTCGCTTACAATTTTCATTTTAGTTCTTAATAATTTATCTCAAATTATATTAGAATTCAAATATCAATTTCTTACAATTCATTATAAACCTGTTTATAAGCAAGTTTTTACAGCATCTTGAAAGTTTGTCCTTTGGGCTTTTTAGATTTTGGAGTTACTTTTTTCATTGAATTATTTGTTTGTGGAATTAATGTTTCCCGTAGTTTATAAAAGTACCTAAAATGCTCGCATAGTTATCATATCGATTGTTTTAGATTATGTCTTAATGACTTTAATCTCCAAAACAAAATTTACAATTTATACTAAAGTTAAACAAAAAACTTAATATCAACGTGTTAGGGTGGATAAGGCATTTAAAGACATTTCCTATTACAATAAAAGGAAGCCAATTATACTTTCTATAATTATTATTGGTAATTAAGGAGATAAATATATTTCAACTACATCCTTTCATTAGCATCATAATAAAGCCTATTATACCACAAAAAGCTGCAATTAAATTAATTGTTTGTCCAAACGTAGAACCACTTGATCTAGTAATATTGTTAGAGCCTTTTGATTTTGGATTTTCATCACTGTATTTCCAGTCAATTTCGCCACCAATCCAATATACTGTACAAAAAATCAGAGCAATTATAAAACCTATTAAATTTAATTTTGAATAGTTAGTTCCTAGAGTATAGAAGCCAAAAAAAAGAAGAATTAACATCAATACCCTAACGAAATTTATTCTACCTCTTGTCATATCCTAATGTCTATTACTTGTTATTAAGTACAACTCGCTATTTAGCTTTTTTTTTATGCGATCTGGTTTGAGCTAAATCTGATGCTGCAACAGATTTTACTTCTTTGGGGGTTTTGGGATTACTTAAAAGCTTTGCTGCCTTTGATGCTACTTTTGGGGAAGTCTGTTTTTGATTTTTCTTTGCCATGATATTAAGTATTTGATTAATTTGATGCTTAGACATAAAATTACTAGTTAAATAAACAAAAGTCAATAGCTTATGAAAATTTAGGATTGGTGGATGGATTCTTATTTATGTTAATTACTGTCAGAATGCTTTAAAGATACTTCAGAGGTAACAAAACCTCGGAGATTACGATTAAGCATATAATAGGAATTTAAATTTGTAAATTACTATTATACAAATTTTGATGATTGAATAATTATAATAATAGATTTATTACTATAGTACTTTTCTCGTAGCTTTGTTTAAGTCAATGTTTTAATCTCCGTAATTTCATAATAAACATGGGCTCTGAAACTAAATATGCGAAATCAAAACAACAGATTGCAAATGAATATGGAATTTGTACAAAAACTTTAAATAAATGGCTTAAAGAAGAAAAAATCTTTTTCAAAAGAGGCCTTATTAATCCTAAAAGACAAGAAATTATTTATAAAAAGCTTGGCATTCCTAAAAATTCTCATTAATTCCAAAAAATTCTCATTTAGGGACATTTATTCCCCTATATTCATTTAGTATATTTCTAGTATTTCGGAACTTTCATTTCAATCTTTATTTCATTAGTTAAATGAAGAAATTGTTTACAATGTCGTATAATGAATTATACAGTTCCATAATTTTTTTTTTTCAAATTATAAAACAAAACCATTTTTACAGAAGAAGCTTAAAATCTGTTAAAGAATAGATTTAATAATAAAATCAAAAGCCATGTCAGAAAATGAGAACAATACAAATTTTACTACGATTAGTAAAAATGAATTATCAAAATGGTCATTTCGTGACTTAATCGGAATTGGCATGATTTCTCTTTCAGTTGGACTATTAATTGCAATTTCTATTATTAGTTTCAGAATTGTTAGTAAATTAGATAGTAACGCTGAAAAGTTTAAAGACATTCAGGAATTATTTGGAATACTTCTTCCGTTAATAGGAACCTGGGTAGGTACCGTATTAGCTTATTATTTCTCAAAAGATAATTTTGTAGCTGCTAATCAAAGTGTTCGTGATTTAGTCAAACATATCACATCAACTGAAGAAAAGCTTCAGGAATTAATGGTGTCAGATGTAATGCGTAAACCCGAAAACTTCCCTTATTTTCTAGTAGATGATTTTGAAGCATTTGAACAATGTAAAATTCAAGAGTTAATTAACTACATGATTGATCATAAGGCTGATCGATTACCAATTCTTAAGAAAGGTACTTTGAGCTTTGTTTTTCTTTTATACCAAACCACTCTTGAAAAGTTTCAGATTGATTATGTAAAATTAAAGATTCACCTGAAAGACAATATTACTACCACTAAATTAGATGATTTGACTATTAAAGATATGTTTGATAGTGATTTTCAATTAATGAAGGATATCCAGAGATTAATAAAAGATAAGAAATTTCTCCCAGTTACTGCTACATTAGAAGAGGTAAGACAGCTGATGTTGGATAATGATATTTGTCAAGATACATTTATTACTAAAACAGGTAATAAAGATGAAAAAGTCGAAGGTTGGATAACGAATAACCTAATTATTGAAAAGACAGAATTATTTAATAAAGCTGGTAAATAATTTTGAAATAATTATAACAACATAAATTAGGTGGCAATAATTCATTCAGCGAAAAAATTAGCTAATTCTAGAGCTAACGATGAGTAAGAATATAAGATCAAATAATATTGTGAGTCGAAGAGATCTAACAAATTGACCATAAACGGATTTCTGTTCAATCAAAATAAGATCAAATTCTATTCCAAAATTGTATTATTAACCATTTAATAATATTAGTATGAAAAGGGTAATTCAACAAAATAGAATAACACTTTTCTTGATAATTGCAGGATTAAGTAGTTGCGTCAGTTTACAAAAAGTTAACGATTTTTCATCAACGTCTTCAAAAGGGATTAAAGAATTTGAAGAAATTAACTACAGTTTCAAACAGCATTGTATTTACGAGTGTCAATTTGATTCCATACGAAAATTTGTGATTAATAGAGAAACGGGATGTCATTGTGACAACTTTGCAAAAGCCGATAATGTAACTCTACTTATCTACAATGCTATAAAAGGTTATTTTGATGGGCTGACAAATCTATCCAATAAAGATTTGACTAACTACAATTTTGATGCTCTAAAAAAATCTCTAACTGAAGGTACTTTTGGAAATATTAAGATTGATAAGAACCACGTTGACGCTTATTCAGCACTTTCAAAGATCCTTTTAAAAGCGTCGACTGACATTTATCGTAAGAAGAAACTTATAGAATATATTGAAGATGCTAATGCACCTATTCAAATCTTACTATCAGAATTTCAGTTTATTATTCAAAATAACCTTCGTGGAGAATTGGATTTTAAAAGGGAGAAGTTATACACCTACTATAAAAACATGATTAATAACAATACATTAACAGACTATGAAAAAGGGATGGCAACTACTGACTATTATCAACAGCTATTAGAGGTTACTACAAAGCAAAACCAGATTGATGCTTTTGCTAAGAGTTTAAAGAGCATGGCTGAAGGACATCAAAAATTATATGAGAACAGAAATAAAATGCAAGCAAAAGAGGTAAAAGAATTACTGACTGGATATGCAAGTGATATACAAGATATAATATCAGAATTTAACAAACTTAAAAAATAAAACAATGGCAACATTGACTGCAAAACAAGCAAACGATTTAGGTAAAGATTTTCTTGCATTAGCTCAAGCTATTGGAGATTTTCGTTACGACAACTGGAACACTTTATCTAAAGAAGATAACCAAAGATTAAGCGATTTTCAATGGTCCATTTTAAACTATGGAGAAGATATTCTAGCACTCTCGGTAATATTAGTTATGGATGATGTCGAAGCATCTTTAACAAAAATTAATACTATCAGTTCAAAAATAAAAGGAACAATCCAAGTATTGAAGAATATTCAAAAGGGAATAGATGTTGCGGCTGCAATTGTGACCCTGGGTGCTGCGATAATTAGTAAAAGCCCTAAAGTAATTGCTGATTCGATTGATGGTCTGGTTAAAAGTTGGGACTCATAATAATTAACAATTACTACAAATAATCAAATGGGGGATATGTAGTGGGAGTTCGGGTTGCTCTTTTTATGTTGCATGTTGAAATTTATTCATTAAAGATATACAACATAAACCGCAATCATCACCATTGATTAATGTTTGACTTTAGTATGAATTGGAGTTTATGATAGATAGGATTAAAAATGAAATGTATAGTAATAGATTTTAATACAATAAAAGACTTAAAAAATAGCTAATACCTAAAACCATGAGAGTCAAAAAAACAAAAACAAATCTTGAACTCTATGCAGTATCAGGAACAAACACAATTGTGCTTTCCATTGATATGAAGCAGAAACCAACTGATTTGCTTGGGTTTGCTTTTGAACGGGTAGAAACAGAATCTAAAAAAAGAATATGGCTTGAAGGACAGAAGTTTTTTAAATCTGTAATAAATATAGGAAATAGAGATTTAGAGAAAGTGAAAGGACAAAAATATCCTACGCATCTTCATCCCATTCAATCTTTTTTATGGAAAGATTTTACAGTGGAACCAGGTATTGAATACACTTATATTGTTACCTGTATGACAGGTTCACCAAAAAATCCTGAAATTGGCTTAAGTCAAGAGATAACCATCTCAACAGAAGAACATATTAAAGGAGACCAGGGTATTTATTTTAACAGGGGCGTTTCGGGGAGTCAATCCTACACAGAAAGATTTGGATTTGATAAACCATTCGATAAAGATGAAAATGTAGTAAATCAAAAGGCTGTTGATTGGCTTTCAAGAGGCTTATATGAAGGTATGCTTGCCTTTATAACCTCTGCAGAAGAGAGTCAGAAAATAAGAGGAGCATGTTATGAATTTCATTATCCGGGAGTCTTGTATGCACTTAAAGATGCTATGAAAAGAGGAGTGGATGTAAGTGTGGTTTATGATGCCAAAAACTATGGTGACGATAATGCTAAAGCATTGAATGCGACCGGAACAAGTGATCTTGTGAAGCAGGTCAGAGATAATGAAGTTTCGCAAGCGCATAATAAGTTTTTTGTAATAGTTGATAAAAATGATGAAGCAGTCAACGTTTGGACAGGATCAACTAATATTTCAGCAAAAGGAATATTCGGACATTGTAATACCGGACATATAATCAGTGATAAAAGAATAGCTGCAAAATATTATGAGTATTGGAAACTGGTTAATGAAAACTTAGCGAGAAAAGAATATCAAATTGCTGTGGAAGGTATGAAAGAGGGGTTGGATGTAAACGCTGAAGAAATACCTAAAGGGATTTCGGTGTTTTTCAGCCCGCGAAAAACAAACAATATGTTACAAACATATGCCAACCTCATAGAAGGAGCTAATGAAATGGTTTGCTGCATTTATCCTTTTAATATTGATAAAAGATTTCAGGCCGTTTTTAAAGAAGACAAGAACTACATACGTTATATCTTATTAGATAAACATTCAGAGTCCAATACATTTCAAACCAATGATAAAGATGTTGAAGTTGTAGCTGGAGCATATATACATTCACCAATTGACAATTGGGTGGGAGAAACAGATGCCGGGAAACTCATTAAAACCGGAATTGATTTTTTGCATAATAAAATTATTTTAATTGACCCTTTGGGTGAAGTACCAACTGTAATTAGTGGTTCAGCAAATTTCAGTGAGAATTCAACATCAAAAAACGATGAGAACACTTTGGTAATTAAAGGCAATGATTGGGTTGCAGATATTTATTTTACTGAATATGTGCGGTTATTCGATCATTTCTCCTTCCGGGAATGGTTAAATGGACATACAACTGAATTCAACCCATATCTGGATGAGACCGGCAAATGGATAAACGATTATTTTGATGATCCCAATCATTTAAATGTAAAACGAAAGTTAATATTTAAAAACATGTTTAGGGCAAAGGAAGGTAAATAAAACGCCACTTTTAAAGCAACAGGTGACAAAAAATGGCCTACCCCCTCTAAAGTCAGATTCAACTAAAGAAGCTCTATTTACATATCTTAATAAAATGGGCTACTAAAGAACTAATTTTTATGTGCTTATGATAGAACTTCAAAATTAAAAAAGTTGATTGCTAAAATAAAATACCCACAAATACGAATTGTGGGTAATTCCTCACATCCCTGAACCGGGATTAATTTCTTAAGATAACCAAAATTGTTTAAATTTGAGATACAGCTCTTTGAAGAAACCGTGCACTAATTGAATCGTGAAAACCTGGCGTAATTCTGGTTGAAATGTTTATAGCTTCTATAATGTTTGAAGCAAATGATAATTTCAGGGGTGATCCCTTTATGGGAATCCCGTTCGGGATATTCTTTAAAGATATAGAAACATTTCCAAAGAGCACTTTTAATGAGATAATTACGTCGACTTATTGGATAAATGATTGCTACTTGAAAATTTCTTGTAATAGTAATTTTATTTTATCAACCTTGAATCAATAATATACATAAACCTGCTAATCTGATCATTTCAAATTCAACGAATTTACGTTAGTCAGGATTAAAGGTTCCAAGTTCAATATGCATCTGAAGTATTAAAAACAGAATATATGAAGCTAAAAACATTAATCATTTTATTCCTACTAACTCTCACATCACAAGCATGGGCTTGGCGAATTGAAGGTGAAATGTTATACCTTGAAAAAGGTGATAATATTTGGCAAGTAGCATATAGTCTCACTGGAGATGGAGGAAATTGGAGAGAGTTGTGGGCTACAAGAATTGATACTACAGTAACAAATCCCTTTCATGCATATCCCAACATGAAATTTAAACTAAAAAGTGGACTTTTTATGTGGAGTATTAATAACAAAATAAACTCCATTCAATTTGATTCCACTTCTGTATTTGCAAATAGTCAACTATTAAATAGCAAAGTAAATTCACCTATGCCTTCGGAATCTAAGGATAATAAAATTCTTGGATTGGATTATAGCTTTGGACTCATAATTATACCAGTTATAGTTACTCTTTTGGTCTTTCTTCTTGGACAGTTCATCAACTGGCTTAAAGGGAAATATGAAAGAATAACTGAACTTAAATCAATTAAAGCAACTATTGAATATTGGATATTATTCGTAGAGCCAAGCGTAACAAGTCAAATTAATGGGTGCAAGAAATTCATTGAAGACTTAAAACAATCAACAAATATTCAGACTGAACGATTTCAATTTTCTTCAATGTTAGTAGATAAACTTCAACAGATTGAATTGAAAGAATTAATTGAAACAATCATGCTCAATTTAAAGGGCAATGAGGAAACAAAAGCCAAAATGATTTTCAATATTATCAGTCAAGTTGAATTTCTTGTAAAAATAGAATCTCATATACAAGATAATTATGAGAAATTTCATTCATATACACAGGAATTAATGGAAAACTGGAATGCCACTTTCACACAATTTAACTCAATTATGAATGAGACCTCAAGAGCCATAAATGAAGCTGAGCCAAACTGCGAATTTGTCCAATCGAAAAACAAAATATGCAATGATTTTCTTTCGACTAAGGAATTAAAACCTCTAAATATGATATTTGACGAATTAATTTCACCTCTTGAATTAGAAGTGGATAAATATTTAAAATCCTCCCCTAATAAATACTTAGCTGTAAATCTTGGATATAGTATTGAAGTTTTAAAGATTATAAAACTTAAATGGGAGACCCATAAAAATGGGCACATTCAAGTAACAGAAGGTTTTGCAAAGAAAATTGATGATGTGTACAAAGTACTAAAAACTGTTGCGACTGACTTGAATACTTCAAGATTTAAACCTATTTATTTAATAAAATAACTACCCACAACGCGGTAATTTGAAGCTAGATTCTTACAATTGAACAAAGAACATTAACAAAGAATATCAGTAAACAAACTTTATATTGTAACTTACAGATATTTAGAGATTCATCCGTTTGAATAATTAGTTAATACCTTTAATTATGATATATAAATATGCAAAGATCAACAGAGATGGAGTAGATTTTACTTTAATAGAATCCTATTCATCTGATGAAGATGGGATTGTTCTTAACAAACTCATAGAGAAGTACGATCCTATTAATAAGAATGTCATCATCGTACGAAAAAAAACGGATGGATTAAATAGTTTTTCAGCTGTAGATTTTATGAAATTTAATCATTTCTCGAGTTCAGAAAGTTTTGATAACCTTCAATGGATCGAATCCTTTGTTGTATAAACTTAATTCATGCTCTTTTAACGTTAAGAAATTCACCCCTAATCGTTAACCAGCCTTTTTAGCGTTATGACTATTGTTCTCATAAGTTTTCCAGTCGGGCTTGTAATCTTCATCAGCCTGATTTCCGAAAACGTCCCAGCCTTTCCGTTTACCTCGAGCGAATAATTCAAGATAGGGGCCAGGACTGCAATTTTGTATTAGTTCATATTGTTCATCAGGTTTTCTTGAATGCTCCTGTTTTTGGGTACGAATTATATTTACTTGAGTTCGACCTGGCTGTAATGTTCTCATATGACCTCTGGTTCCAAAAAGTATAATTTCTGTTGTGTTGCGGAAGTAAAATCCAACTCCACGGCCATCTGGACCACCATCTTTACGAACTTTGTGCCATATAAGGTTTGACTTATACTTGAATCCCCAAGCTTCCATTACTTCAAGACCTTCGTTCAAAAGAGCATTTGGAACCCATAAATATAAATGAGCGTTTTTGTTTGCTACAAGATGTACAGGAATTTCCTTTATTTCATCCAATAGTAATGTAGGGTATCTATTCAGCCTTTTATGCTCAGGAGCCATTTTACCAGTTCTATTTTGGAATCTCCAAGGGGGATCTGCAAGTATGGTACTGTACGTTTTATTGTTAATTTCACGTACAAAATCCTTTGCGACAGTACCCTTGTATTCAATAATGTTAATTGTCTTTATCATATAGTTTTTTTGTTATACCAAATACTAATATAGGACAACCAGCCCCGCCACCGCCTTCAATTTTTGGAATGAGCTTTCCCCAGTGAGTAGTTGATGAACCATAAGAATCGCCTCTTTTCAATTCATCAAAGATATCCTGAAGTTCATCTGCTCTTGTTATTATAACTCCAATACTGATTGCTCTTAGATCAAAAAGTAATCTGAAATTATTCAAATCCCTGTCAAAAAACGGATCCTTATTATTCCACTCTATTTCAAGTGCAACCTTATTCTTATAGCAATCGACCTTGTGAGTTGGTGAATCTATTGATGTTTCATCAACTGTAAATTTTGTTTTAAATTCCTTTTCAATCCAGCCCTTTTTATATAAGAATGAATCAATATCTGATGAAACTAATGACTTCCTACCGCCTGGCGTACTAATCATACTTTTTTTAAGTTTAAAACCTAAAAGTAAGTCCATAATATCCTTCCATTCGTTTGGAAAATCTGATTTAAGAATTGCACAGGCGTGCTTCCATTCTTTTACCAGATAATTATTAATAATATAAGGGTCAAGAAGTTCGGTGCCCATAATGTTTTCTTGTAAAGTTATTTAAAAATGATCTATTTAATTTGTACAAGTTAGCACAATTTGGAAATACTTATTAACAGTATTGACAATACCTTTTTCAGGGCATTCCCCGGGTGATGGCGTTCTCTTCGCTCACTTAATTACTTTAATCCGGAGTCGCTATGTTCCGGGCTCGCTTCGCCTGCGGAAGCCTCTTAGCCATTCTGTCTATTCGTGTTCTAAACCCTTCACAGCGCTAATGCAACGAGATGTGTGGCACAATGGTACACACACATCTCATAATACAGAAGTGGTGTTCGCCCTGGGCTCACTCTATAAACAAGTTTTTTACAAAGTTAGCCATAAGTCCTAAAACGATGGGCATCAACGCAAACGCCCACCCCACGCAAAAGACTACGGCATAAAGCCGCTACGCTATTTATTCCGTTTCCTTTTGCACTTATTTAGTCCTTTTGGCTGTCGCTGCGCAGTAAAAACTTTGTTTAACTTAAATCTATCGCATTATGAAAAACACACAATCCACCCAGCAAACAGTTGATTTTCTTCATGTAGCAGAAGTTTCCCTTACCTACGTGACTAAAGTTAAACCTTCCGAACGCCTAACGGTTAAATGTTCCAGGGATGCACAAGAAATTTTCTTCGACTCCTGGGACAAATCCACAATTGAACATAAGGAAACCGTTAAGATGCTTCTACTTAACAGGGCAAACAAAGTTCTGGGAATTACCACGCTTTCTGAAGGAGGACTATCCGGTACTTTAATGGATGTTCGTATGATTTACCAATATGCTATAAAAGGCAACGCATCCGGAATAATAATCGCTCATAACCACCCTTCCGGAGTTAGCAACCCAAGCGAAAGCGATCTAAAAATAACCCAGAAAATAAAAGAGGCAGGAAATCTTCTTGATATTCAGTTACTCGATCACATAATTCTTACCCCGGAAAAAGAAATTTTCAGAAGTTTTGCGGATGAAGGTCAAATATAAAATAAGTACCCTTCAGGGTATTTTTTTCTGTTTACAGGGGAATAAAAACATCCTTTGCCTTTTACACTCTCTGCAGAGGTTTTGGACTTCATTGAATCTATGTACCATTTGATCGTGGTTTACAAAGATCATTTTTGCTAGGGAGCAAAAATGTTCAATCAATCATTCCGGCTTGGGTTTACGCCGGAATGATAGTGACTAACACAACTTTTGTATTGGGAAAATTCTTAATCAATATTTTCCCCCTTAAAAACTTCTTGAATTTGCCTCAATCAATTGTTAAAAAGAGATTTATTGTAAAAAGTTTGCAACTAAAAAAAGATTAACTTCGTTTTTATAAGAACAGAATTAAATCAACATAAATAAACGCGATTGGATGAAAAGCACGAACAAGTTAATAGTCGCCTGTTTATTAGAATGTTTACATCTTGTTCGAGTTTCGTCTAAGTAAGAAATAAACGCCACTATGGCGTTTATGCAATCTTTATAGGGCATTTAAAAACGAAAGATAAACAATGAATATTTTAGTTGAATATAAAGACACTTCGGGGATAATTTCGAATCGGACTTATAATTTGACAAGATTAGCTTTTGCAAAACATTTAGCAATTGCTGGACAAGGTTATGCTCCTCGACCACAAAAACTCATGCGAACACTTGGCATGTTTATTCATTACAGCAACTATCTTCAACGACAAGCTTTTTCTAATAATCATTTTTCAAGACCACCTAGAATTTTATCAGACCCGACAGAACAAGGACAATTTTCTACTTTGACAGGTAAGGCGATAGCCGACTTTTTATCGAAGAAAATTGATGGTAGTTTATATACAACAAATTATGAATCAGTTGCTTCAAGACCATTGCGAGGACAAAGACCAGACCTAGTTGCTTTTACACAAAACACGCAATTTACGTTAGAAGCAAAGGGTCGCCATCAAACAAATCCTGGCAATATGGCAAATCATAAAGCTCAAGCAGATTCTGGAAATTATCCGAGAAAATTTTCAGTCGCTTGTGTTTCATATAATTTGTTCGGACAAGTTACTTGTAAGTATCACGACCCTTTTAATGATAATATTCCTTTCGACAACGAGACATTTCAAAGGGTAACAAGAAAATACTACGCAGGATTAGCAGATTTTCTTGAACAAAAATATTTTAAGTATCAGGAGTTTGACTATCATGGCGAGAAATTTTATGAAATTGAATTATCATATCAAAACTTTGAAAAACTATTTCCTGACGAATTTCCATTTAGGCATTTCTGGCACTTTGAAATTCTTGATTATTACAGACCAAGATTAATTCTTCCAAAGAGCATTAAAGAGTATGCGGAGACTGGCTTAACAAATGAAACGAAACCTTTTATTTTTGAAACAAAAGAACTGGACAACAACATATACATAGACAATGACAGAGTCGGATTACGAATTAGATGATAGAAAAAATGACACCTAAAAGACGTGATAGTTTAACATAAATAAATGCAACCAATGGACGATTTTAATAAACAGCTAAAAAGAAATCTTAGAAACAATATTTCTGAATTTAATACAAACCCAAAATATTCTAGCATTCGAGATTTGTATAAAACCAACTTTGACAGTATTGTAACTTTTATTAATAAGATTGGGCATAAATTAGCAATAGAGGACATTGCCCAGCTTGATAATAATCTGACTCAACAAGTAATGGATAACCATTTATTGCTTAAAGAAATCAATAAAGCTATTTCGTCAGGTGAACTAAAATTAAGTGACATTAAATAAAACCGCCCTATAATGCAAAAGCCGGCCTTATTGACCATATTTCGTCGGGAAGGGTACTATTTACATACATAGCTAAACAACAAATACTTAACTCAGACTATAGATGTTCAATATTATCCGGATAACTATGGTCAGGCCCACAGGTTTTTCCAATTATTGATTGAAAATGTAACTAATGTATTATATCGAACAAAATTACTTGTAACTCATTTGTGAGAAGTATAGTATGATTGAACGGAATGAATATAAATCAGTATAATGGGAACAGTGAGAATAGAATCAAAAGATCTTGACAAATATGAACAAGCTGAGCTAGAAAGAATTAAATTCGTAAACGAAATTCTTTCCTCTACCGCGAGGAAAAAGGTAGTTGTGGCGGGACCAGGCACGGGGGAAACCTTTTTGTTTAAGAAAGTCCTTAGTGGCAAAACAAAAACTCTGACACTTTCTTTTGTCAATTCACTTGTTGACGACTTATCTCTTGAACTCTATGGCATATCAGAAGTTAGAACCTTACATAGTTTCGGCAGAAGCGAACTTTCAAAACTTCTGAGAAATGATGTAAATATTTATTCCAAGTTATCTACAATTATTCGTGAGGACTTTAAAATTTTAGTTGGTGGCGATACTGACTTTGATATTCTTTTCCATGAAAGACTTGATGATGATGCGAACTTAAAATTTTACGAAACGAGAAGACAATATTATGACTATTACGGATTCACTGATGTAATTCATGCAACAGTAAAAGCTTTTGAAGCCGACAAGAATAAAGTTCCGACTTACGAACAAGTACTTATTGACGAGTTTCAAGACTTCAACAAACTTGAAGTTTCAATGATTGATTTGTTTGCTGAAAAAAGTCCTATACTTCTTACTGGTGATGATGATCAAGCTCTCTATGAGTTTTTGAAAAATGCAAGTGCAGATCACATTCGTTTTAGACACGGAGAAAAGATGCCGGATTATGCAGCTTTTAGTTTGCCTTTTTGTTCTAGATGTCCGGAAGTCGTGGTTGAAGCAACTAATGACCTTATCAATAATGCAAAGCAAAATGGGTTCCTCAAAGAGAGAATTAAGAAACCCTATATTTATTTTCCAAATATAGACAAGGACAAAATAGGCAATCAGTTTCCTTCCATAGGGTTTTCAAATAAGTTTGCAACACAAGTCCCATGGTTCATTGAAAAGTGCATCGGAGAAACCGCCAATGCACTCAAGAATAAATTTGATGTTCTCATTATAACATCAAACAATAATCAAGTTAGAGCAATTGCGAAAGAACTTATTAAAAGAGGATTTAGAAATCTAGACTATCCCGAAAAGCGAAAAGATAGGGAAGTAAATTTTCTTGACGCTTTTGACATTCTTATTGAAAAGAAAGAGGATAATCTTGGTTGGAGAATTATTGCTTCGCTTCTTTTTTCACCAAAAGATTTCAGTGCGTTGATTAAAGAGTCATCAGAAGATTTATCAAAAAAACTTTTTGAAATTCTGCCTTCTGAGTTTACAAAAGGAGTACTTGAAACTGCAAAAGCAGTGAAATATATTTTGAATGAGAAATCTGTAAGCCCGGATTTACTTGCTTCAACTTTTGAACACTTTGGAATTAGTCCCGATAAGATTTCTTCTGATTATTTGTGCGAGAAGTTTCATGCATTGAATTCCCCAAGTGGAAATCCGGGTTTGAGAAACATTCCAATTAAAGTAACTACTATTCAAAGTTCTAAGGGACTTTCTGCTGATGTTGTATTCATAGCTAATTTTGACGATCGGTATTTTCTTAGAGACGGGAGTACTATTACTGACCAAGACATTTGCAATTTTCTAGTAGCATTGACAAGAACAAAAAAGAAAGCGTTTTTAATTTCAACAGTTGACAAAAAAAACCCTTCGCTACTTAGATTGATTTCCGAGAAGAGAATTCAGTTCATTTAGTAATTACGTAATAAGCTAGTTGAAAATGATATAAATCAAGGTTATTGCTAATATGATAAGTTAAAAATATAGATGAAAAATGTCAAAAGTTGCTGGATATTTTGTTGTTCTTGATTCTGAAAGATCTTTTTCCTTTGAATGTCGTAATGATAATAGGTTTGCGGAGCCTGTTCCAGAATTTTTACATTCAAGAAATGTTCCTTTAATATGCTTTATTATCGAGGAACATGGTAAAATTACACATATAGGAATTGGGAAAAGAGGCTTTCATGCTGGAACTGATCTTAGGAGACTCAATATTCAAGAAATCTTTCATTTAAGAAATCCCATTTCTGCGAAAAAAGTTGCTAATGCAACATCATCATCGAGTAGAAGTTATCTAATTAATAAAGTCAAAAACGGAGGCCTAATAGCAGCAAAAAGTTTTGAAGAATTTCTTGTTGTTTTTTTGAAAATAGCTCCTGAGGCTGCACCTATGTTAAATAAATATTCCAAAGAAAGAATAGCCAGAATAGAACAACTTCCTGACTCAACAAGAAAATCGTTAGCTGGACAAAAGGAAGCGGTATTAACAGCATTGAACATTGCAGGTATTGATAAAGAAAATGCTCTTGGATGGGATTACGAAGAAGGCGAAAAGCCTATTTCTTATCTTGATGGTATACAGCAAGTCAAGTTACGGGAAGATTCTATGATTTTTAATGATCTTGTTAATATTCCTGGATTTGATTTAATAAGAACTACTAAATATTCCTCATCAGTTTTTGAAAATGACAAAACTAGACTTATTGTCTTATTGGCAAATCGATTACCTCTTGAAGAATTACTAGGCACAGATTTGATTTATTTTAATGAGGATTTTAAGTGCTTTATAATGGTTCAATATAAAGTTATGGAAAAAGAAAATGAGAATTACGTGTATAGGGTTCCAAATGATCAACTTACCGAAGAAATTGCACGCATGGATTCAATCGTAACTTCATTATCCAACATTGAAAGCAAAAATAATATTGATGATTTTAGGATCAGTCAGGAACCTTTTTTTATCAAAATATGTCCAAGAATTGAATTTGATCCTGACAATGTAGGTCTAAGTTCCGGTATGTATATTCCTCTTAACTATTTGAAATTATTACAAATAGATGAGTCAATTAATGGTGCTCGCGGAGGTAATGCAATCTCCTATCACAACATTAGTAGGTACTTTGATAATACTGGCTTTAAAACAATAATTGAGGGAGGGTGGATTGGAACAAATCATAACCAATCAATGATTTTAGAAAATATAATTAGAAATATATTAGAGAATGGCAGAGCCGCAGTTCTTGCGGTTAAGAAGAAAATTTCAAGAAAAGTACAATTTGAGCAAGAAGACACAGAGATCGGAGACTTTATTATGGAAGATTTACCTTTTTGAATCTTTAGGAAGTATTGAATTGATTAATAAAACTATTATAGCATACTAAAATATAGATGAGGGGGGTAACCTTTTATGGATCTAGGGTTGCTAACTTATATCCATTAAATATAGGAAAAGCATCCTAAGATTCGAGGCATGATTTTCCTAATTCTATACTAGCTTCAAAAGCCAGAGCAGTTCGACTATCAAACGCGGTGCTTTTTTGCCAAACAGGGACTACTATATGACAACGATTCTGTAACTTTAAGATTTTAACCCTGACAGATAAATGGAGATCAATATATTAAACCTAAGAAACTCAATTAATAAAGCTTACCTGAAAGTCAAACCAAACCGGACCCAAATTGAGACTTTCAAGAAGAACATTACCAACCTCTTTGACCAGATTAAAGGATCGGAATCCGAAGAGTTTCATAAAAATATTATTTCTGAATGCCTTAAGAACACATACTATTCACCTAATAATTATATTAATACAAGGGGTAGATCTGACCTGGTTATCCATAATGGAAAAGATTCAAAATTTTTGAATGGTTTATTTTCAACTTCCCAGTCTCTTTGTCTTTTGAAACATGATAATTTGATATAACACTAGTTTTAAATTATAATTTAACTAAAAATCAAAACTATACAATGTTTAAATCAAAGTCAATTTTTCTGAAACCTTTTGAAAAGGAGTCCCATATTTATATCCCTAGTAATAATGTTGTTGATTAGTATGATTGATGTATGGAATAGGATGTGATGGTGGAAGTATAAAAATGGGTATGATATATTGTTGGCTTTTATTCATATTTTTATTAATTTTAAATAGCTTGTTATGATTAGATTTTAATCAATTATGTAAATATTTACGGATGTATATAATACTCATAGTTTGTTGTGTGCAAAAAGAGATCTCCCAAATGATGAGATTAATTTGAAAGTACTGAATATTGCTAAAATCTGGTATGTCGCAATAAAGGAGTTGGCTGTTGATTAAAAAGACCATGATTCAGTGAAATGAGTTTACAATATATATAGAAAAGCAATAGATACATAGAATGGGATTTGAAGCCACGATAGGATTAAAGGACGCTTTAGGCAAGCTTAGGATGGATGATGCTAATTCTTCTGGATTAAGATGGATTTCCAAAAAAGAGGAAGAAAAAGATCCCTATATCTATCTGGCATTGGAGCAGGCTTCCCTATTTGGAACTACAGCTGTCTATTTTCGTTTATTTAGTGATGGGCGTCCACCCCGGCCACAGATTTTCATATATGATTTTAATGAATTAAGTATTAAGGAAAACAAAGCAGCTGATATACATCATCATTTATGGAATGCTGGACTTGTTCCTTATTGCTTTATTTATACGAACTCAAAAATTCTTGTTTACAATTGCGGCAGGAAACCAGAAGTTGATTCATCATCAAGTACTTTTATAACTTCCCCACATGACACTATTGATCTATTAAGCGAAATTCAGGATAAACTTTTATCCTATTCCGCCTATCAATTTGATTCCGGTCTATTCTGGGATTCAGATTTGGGGAAAGATTTTAAATATGATCAGAGTGCATACGAACAACTTTTAACTCAGCTTAAAAATGTTAAGAATAATATAATTTCTCGTGTAGGGAAGGAGCGTTCCAGATTGGTCAAGCGGGTTTTGATGATGTTAATTCTTATAAAATACCTTGAGGAAAGAAAGGATGAACAGGGGCAGGGTGCATTAAATCCGGAGGAGTTTTATACTGAGTTTAATAAGGAGGATCCTTCGCTTACAGGAGTATTGAATAATTCAGATACTTTTGCGGCGGTTCTTTCTAAACTTTCAGGAATAGATCACTTTAATGGACAGATATTTTTCCTTAGTAAGGAAGATCTAACAAGTTTAGGAGGAATCGATCTTAGAATCTTCCAACAATTTGTAATAGGCAATACTGCTTTTTTTTCCTCGGCAAATGATGTAATTGGTCAAATGACTCTGTGGCGGTTATATCAATTCAACTATTTGCCAATTGAACTTATTAGCCACATTTATGAAGATTTTCTTGCTGACGAGAACGGCAAAAAAAAGAAAGGTGTAGTTTATACTCCCCCATATTTAGTACAATTTCTTATTGACAAGAGTATGCCTCTGGGCCACCCTAAAATGAAATTCAGGGTTTTAGATCCAGCATGTGGTTCTGGTATATTTTTGGTTGGTGCGTTTAAGAGAATGATACAATGGTGGAGAGTAAAGAACAATTGGAAAAAACCGCATAAAGAAAATATTGAAGAATTAAAGAATATCCTCTTGTCCAATATCTATGGATGTGATTTAGAGGAAGAGGCTATAATACTTACTTATTTTAGTTTAAGTCTTGCTCTTTTGGATGCATTGTCTCCCAAAGAAATTTGGAATAATGTTCATTTCGATAATTTAATTGGACAGAATCTTTTTCCAACGGATTTTTTTAAAATAATACAACAGGAGGAACTTCTGAACAATTTTGATTTAGTTATTGGAAACCCTCCCTTTGATTCCAGTTTTACAGAATGGGCTAAAATTGCTGATACGACAGAAAGGCGATTAAAACCTATACGACCAGAAATTCCAGATAATCAAATTGCCTTACTTTTTTTAGAACAATCGTTTAAATTACTTCGACCAGGGGGGAACTGTTGTTTAATATTACCATCAGGTCCCTTATTGTATAATACAAAGATTCACTATTTTAAAAAGTACCTTTTTGAAACTTACTATTTCAGTGAGATTTTTGATTTTACCCCATTAAGGGCGAAACTTTTCACTGGTAGCAGCTCTAAAGCGAAACCTGCTATTATTGCCGTATTTGCTGAGAAGAATTCACCTGAAGGGAAACCGATATCTCATCTCATCTTTAGAAGAACAAGGGCGTCTGGTGAAAAAATTGAATTTGAAATTGACTATTATGATATCCATCAGGTAGCCTATAACCTAGCTTTGAATGTTCCTGGTGTTTGGCAGACTAATTTTATGGGAGGAGGAAGGCTTCATAGGATTGTAGAAAAAGTAGCTTCAGAATCGACGCTTCAAGAATATTTGGATGATATGATTGTAAAACGAGGTTGGAAAGTTGGTGAGGGGTGGATCGAGTCTCCCACCGCTAAACCTCTAAAAAGAATAAAGTATTTATCTAATAAAAGCAATTGTTCAGAAAAAGAAATTGAAGAATTACATAAGCTGGAATCAATGCATAAAGCTGATTGGATTACCGGTTACCCCTTTGTGGAAACAAAATATTTTACGGAAAATGGGATTAAAAAAATTAATACCTGTGAAATAAAATATTTTTATCGTTCAGCAAAAAATAGTAAAGAGATATTTCAACCCCCTCATTTATTAATAAAGGAGCAATCAGGGATTTCTTCAATTCCCATTGAGTTTAGGAATGAGTACCTTACTTTCAGAAATGAAATTATTGGAATATCAAGCCCCTCTTCAGATTCAGAAAGTTTGAAAGAAATCGAATGCCGATTAAAAGGAAATTCCGCATATTCCTCACTGCTGTGGTTATTAAGTGGACGAATTATTACTACAAGAGAAGGTGTTGTATTGAAAAATGATATTTTGTCGCTTCCTTATTCTATTGAGCCCTTGGCATTTGACTATATTGAAAGGATTTTGTTAAATGACATTTCAAATTACTATTCAGAATTCAGAAAAATGGGTGAAAAAAGTGATATTCTAAGCATAACTTCAAATGAAGATTTGGATGCATTTGGAGAATTATATTGCCAGATATTAAATAGTGTTTATAAAAACTTCAAACCTTTTTCTCCAATCATTGGAGCGGAATTTATTGCGTATCCTTTCATTTTAGGAAACAAACCAGAGATTGATATCCCGAAGTCTATTGAAACAATAGAAGACAAACTCAGAAGTCTCATTGACAATAAGGTACTCTATAATCTTTGGATAAAAAGAATTGTAAAGGTTTTTCACAAAAATGTGATATTTCTATACAAACCAAATCAAAAAAGATACTGGTTAAGATCTATAGCCATTCGTGATGCAGATGAGACATTTATAGACTTATATAATCAGGGGAAATAATGAGTTTTATTATTGAAAACACATTTGGCTCATTAAGCAGTGCATCAGATGGAAGTATAGTCGGACACATCTTTAGTTATGTATCGACGATTCTCCATGATTTCAAGGTGACAAAGGATGAAAATGAAAATGGGATCACAAATAGGTTGTGTAAAATGTTGGAATTCAAAAAGCCACCAGAATATCCCTTCTTCTTTCATCATCAAAATATTGAATCCGCTAAGCAAAATACTTCAACTGATTTTGCGGTTTTTGGCACTTACTCCTATGTACAACTACTAAATTTCGCTGACAATGACGAAGCCCCTGCTTTAATAAAATTTGAAGCAAAACGACTAATAAACAACTTGCCCAAAAGGCGTGAGAGAGAATATGTTATTGGTGATTATAAGCAAGGTAAACAAATTCGAAATTCTGGTGGAATTGAACGATTCAAAAATGGAAGACACGGAATAGATATAATTCATGCATGCATTATTGGATATATTCAATCTGATTCATTTGTTTTTTGGAAAGGTAAAATAGATCGCTTTGTGCAAGATGAAATTAATAATCCACATGATCAATCTTTGTCTTGGGATAATGATGATTTTTTGAAATTTGTCAAATCAGATAATAATATTTATGAGTGTGTATCTAAACCTAAAAGAAAATCAGGATGTTCAATAGACTTGAGGCATATATGGATTGATTTGAATTGACTCAATAAAACATTTCACATAAAATATCAGAAAACCAGATGTACTTTAGAGTATGGCTATCCCAAATATGGAGCAAAGGTGCAAAAGCCGGATGCCTTCATAACATTAGTTCAATAAGATTACATTTGCATACATAACTAAACAACAAATACCTAACACAGGCTTTAGGTGTTCAATATTGTCCGGCCAAATATGGTCAAGGCCATAAAATTTTCGTTGTTGAATTAATCTAAAGTTGAAAGTTGATATTTCTGAATTGCTGCTTTATCAATTCTGTCTACGGTTTCCGTAAGGTATGAAAAGTGATTAAGAAATTCGATAATTGACAGTTGATGCTCATCATTTACATTAAATTGGCCAGGATAAAACTGCAAAAATTTTTCATCAACTATCCCATTCCTATGGGCATAAAGATGTCTTATTTGTAGTATCTTTTCTATCTCATTTTGCTGTGACGGGTCAATTACATTAAGATCATTGATTTGAGAGTTGTCCGAAACAAAACCTTTAACACTTCCACGTTGTAACTTACTTAATTTTTTTTTCGCCCAAAAAATAACGAACTCTTGCATGTCAGAGCAGTTTAAAACTTCCTTAATACTTACCTGTTGATTTGATTTAAGAGAAGATGGATTGGCTAAATAAATTTCATATAGTAGGTCCGCTAAATAAGTTTCAAAATTGTCCGCACAAGAAGAAAATAAAATTCTAATAAGAATTTTGCCTTCCTGATTATTTGTAGGAGTATTGGTTGAGTTCGGGTAGAGTATACTACTTAAATCTCCAATAATATTAAGTACACTTTGATAATGGTCTATAAATTTTGTCTTTGAACTTGTACTAGTTCTTCGATAAGCTTCAAGTTTATTTGTCAATTCTTCGATTATAGGAATCCCAATTGTCCTTATCACCGTTTGGGGTGGATCTTTAAGAATAACACTTGTCCCTTGTCTAATATAGATTTTGCCTTCAATTGATATTGGCGAGTCAGATTTTTCAACTTTAATGACATATATTCGTTTGTCTCTATATGTTACATACTGGTAACTAATTAAAGGTTTGGGGTCTAGTTTGTCCAAAGCTTTATGAGTAACACTATTTGCATGGAAATCTTCACTCAACCCATTTACAACAATTTGTCCTTGTGTTTCCGAAACCCCGAGTATTATAATTCCACCGTTGTTATTTGCAAAAGCAGAAATCAATTGACCTATATTCCTTGCAGGTGGAAGAACTGCTTTATATTCTAATTGTTCACTTTCAGGATTGCCAATAATTTGAGCGATTTCTTCAGATATGTCCATATTATTAAATTGGAAATTTAATGATTTGCGCTTTTTTCAAAATATGACCTAAAGATATTCTCCGAGGAATTATACCATCGTCAATCCATAGTTCAGAAGGTTCGTAATCCAAAACATCTCTTTCAGAACCATAATAAATTATCACTTCTCCAGCATAGGCTGGTCTTGCTACAATACTAATATCTTGACCATCTTTCTGAATGCCTGCTAGTATTGTGGTAGCTGTAGAATCATCAAGAAGCTTAAGATCATAGTTCCTAAGTGTTTGTAAATGCTGTATTATGTTTTCTTTGGCTTTTTTTATAAGACTTTGAACATAAATAAACATATCAGTCGTTGGCGTAGACTCGTGTGAAAACATAGCAGCTAAGTCTTTGTCTTTAATGGCTTCTGCCCATTCTTCAGTTGAAGAAATACCCATACTTAGCAAAATTTCTTGGGTAACAGGCAATAGATTTGTGGAATTATTTTGTCCTTTTGCAATAAGTTCTCTAAGCTCGGTTATACTGCTCGCATTGCAATCCTTCAATAAGTCGGCTAACTGTTCTGCTTTGGAAATGTTCTCCAATATCTCATCATCATCATATAGGAGATGCTTATTTTTATAAAGTATCGGAAAAAGAGACTTTGCTTTTTCAGGTTGTTCCTGAAACCACCGTAACAGTTTCTTAAATGCTTCACTATAACCTTTTGCTACTTCTCTATCACTTGCCTTTTCATTTACTTCTGAGTTTATTTCCTTAACAACAAATGTCAAATCCCGAAAATCGTCAATTTCAAATTCTATTTCAATTTTTTCATCTGCTAATTCGTTTCGAATATCTCTCCCTAACAAACCTAAGATATCTTTAAAATCATCCCCAATATTCCCCATGTCTCGTTTGAGATGGATTCTCTTACAAAAAAAACCATTTTGATTTGGGAAAATGGCCCGTTTGTTAATTATTATATCGTATTCTTTATCTTCTTCCGTTAGCAATAAGTAAAAGTCGTTTAGCCATTCGTAAACATCTTTTTCGCCAAGAACCTCTGAAAGCTCTTTTAAGGTTTCTTTATTTTCCAAGAATGCTGCAAATTGGTCTACATCTAATTTACCACACTCGTTCCATGATAATTTATACCATAACTCAACATCAGATTGTTGTGGTAAACAATGAGGAAACCAATAGTTTGCGAGTTGCCAAATTTGACTCCGAACACCTTTGCTTCCCGAGCTTGGGAACCAAATATAATTTTCACCTTCTTCAGTTAAGATTGAGCTTAATTCTCCGTTAGAATTATTTACGATATGGGCATAAAGAAGCTTTTTTCGAATTGGATTCAAAACATCTGCTTTAAACCATGCATCATCAATCCAATCTGTTAAATCATACATGGATCTTATTTGAGCTAATAAATGTAAACCTTCCCATTTATTCTCAATAGCAAATTCCAATAGCTCAAAATAGAGTTCAACAGCCTCCTGCATTATAATTTTGTTCTCCTCAATTAATGGATTTGTCCGCTGTGGAGTAGTTAAGAAAACTCCATCGCGGGAGTCTGTCGGATTAAAGTTTGGATTATTAATTATTACTGGGAAATGGAATTTCTCAGTACCAATTAATGGGAAATCACAATATAAGCGTGGGGTTTGTTCATTAATTGAGAGTAAAAATATTTTTTCATTTTCCTTTTTTACTGGAAGTGCAATACTTGTTAATCCTTTGTTTAAAAATGCTATAGTAAAAACATTTCGTTCCTTGATTTCCGAGCCTTTGTCAATGAAAACAGATACTAAACTTAAATTTTCAGCAAGCTTTATTTCCTCAATTATGTTTGTATAAACCAGATTAGAAGGCAATATTTCGATACTTTTAATTTCTTTTACAAATGCCAATGTATACGGCAAGCAGTTATCTAAATCTTCAAGCCCGGACTTTGCAACTCTTAGACTAACAGAATCAGCTAACGGATATAAAAATTCTGTATTAAATTCTCCATCAATGTATTCAGAATATGTTGGAAAATCATCCATGTCTTGAACTGCTGTTTTTGCAATTTGAACCGCATCAGTTATTTGTTCTATTTCGAACCCAGTTCTATCAAGTTCCAACTGAAATTTTCGATAATCTAATTCTGGTTCTTTTGCTACGCCTTTAACAGTTACAGTCTCTGATAATAGATGTGTAGTAAGAAAACCTGTTCCGAATTTTCCTGTTGTTTTTCGTTTTCCGTCTTCATCCTTCTTTCTATCTTTTGTGGAAATCTGTTCTATCAGAAAACGAATATTGTCTGCGGTAAAAGGCTTCCCGTTATGTTTGAAACTAATAAATGGATCGCTTATGTCTGGTTGATATTCAATTCTAATTTTTACCCCCTCCTCTGCATGAACATCTTTTGCATTTTGAATTAATTCCCATACCCATCGTCTAGGAGCAATTGGAGAACTTTCGACTAGTGATCTTAGAATGGACATTTCCCGTAATATCTTTGTAGCGATGTTTTGATAATGGGCTCTATGCTCTGAAGCTTCAAATTTTGCTTTATAGGTCATTATATTATGTCAGTTTTATTCTTAAATTCACTAGTTACTCTCGATAGTCGTGGCGCTATTAGCATGACCGCCAACGTTTGAGGCTAAGGGAATACGGGCGATTATCCTGTCAATTTGCACCATATTTTGAGCAGGGCAGAATGTTTGAACTGACTCTGAAACCCTTATTGCATATAGCCTTTGTTGGCAGTATGTACCCTTTTCTGTCTAGAAATTTTCAACAAATTTTATTCTGTAAGGTCTAATTCCTTTAATTAGCCCGTCTTCCATCTCAATTAAAGCAAAATTTTCATTAATTAATCCAGAGTCTCCAACGTGAGTTTCTTCAATCCATTTGTGAAAATAACCATTTGTAATATGTTCTCCAGAACCGTCTTCATGTTTGGAGATTTTTACTTTTCTTAATTCTTCTTTTTTCATGTTTATTTATATTTAGTCTAACAATGTGTTTTAGATTTTCCTATTTCAACAAATTCAACTGAACGGCAGTCTTTGCACTGATATATAGTTCCAATACCATTAGATTCCCATTTATACTCGTATTCATGACTTTTAATTTATCATTAATGATTTAATACGAATAATATAGAAATTGTTACCCTGGATATTCACATAAGTATCATTTTTGCCAAGGAGAAAAAATGTTTAATCAATCATTCCGGGTGGGACATCCGGCGCCGGAATGGTAGTGACTAACACCACCAAAGTATTGGGAAAATTCTTCATCAATATTTTTCCCCTTAAAGACTTCTTGAATTTACCTCAATCAATTGTTAAAAAGAGATTTATTAGATTAAAATAAAAATACCGTCCGTGAGGTAACAAATCATTAGGCATACCTATTAAACGCTAATTATGGCTTCTTAAATCCTTGTTTAGATCCTATATCATTGAATTTCGATTCTCTGAATTTGGTCAATATCGTTCATTTAAAATAAATATATTGGTCAATTTAGACAGAAAAAGTAATTGTAACTAATATTAATTTAACAATAACAAAAATGGTTAAGTACAGAATTTCTGGAGTTTGGAAAGACATGAATAATGTTATAACACATTACGCCTTTCATACAGTCAGTGAAAATACAATTTCAAGGGCCGTTAAAAAAACAAAGGCGGAGGCAATCAAATTGTTAGAGACATATGGGAATACTGCAACAACATGGGTATGGAACTATAACCAATCATTCTGGAGTATTGGAGAAAACATAGAAGTTGTAAATGGAAGTGACGGGAAGTATTTAAGGTCTAATCCAAATGAAAAAATAACCGACAATTTAGGTCATCTCATAGATTTTGACTGGATTAATCCATGATCAATATCCCAGACTATAGTTAATTTTATTAATATGTTGTCTAAAGAAGGTCATGCAAAACACAGATAAGTTAAGGAGTCTCATTCAGAAATTAGTTGGAGAACCCATTACTGTAAATTGTGACAGGTTTGATGAACTCACCTTTTTTGAAAATGGGACTATCATTGGGTATAGCCAATTTAATGAGATATTATTACTGCTAGGCTTTGATAGAATAACACAGAGTTTTTTTCAATATCTGGTAAATCAAGATATCGAATATAAAAAAAATTCCACAATAAGGTCAATGTCTCAGTTAGAGAAGGGGGTAACTGAATTTCGAAAACTAGCAATTCTTTTATATGCAAATGTCAAATATGGATTTAAAGAACTTGCTAGAGATACTGAAGAGTTTGAGTATCAGCTATTGACCCTTTCTCCTCTTGATAAAACAAGTTTTACAAAACGACATCTTCCAATACTTAAAATTACTCCAATTAAACCTGAGGAGACTTACTTATTAGGGTATAAAATACGAGATCAACTCTTAGAATCCTTAAAGGAGAATCCAGACAATCCAGACTTAATTTCCTTGAATAAAAAGAGACTTGATGTAATTGAAATAGGAAAAAGGAATCAAGTCGCATATTTAACCTCTGATCACCTTGATGTTTACGTTGCGACGTCCATGAGGTTAAAACACGAATTTGTTTCTGTTAGTAAAACAGTAAACCAATTAGAAAACAATAAGATTCTTAAAGATTTATCATTAAGGTTGTTTGATCCTACACAAGCATATTGTGAAAATAGAATTGACAAGGGACTATCTGAAGGGCTAATGTTAAAAAGGGCGAAATGTACGGTCTATTTAGTTCAAGAATCTGATACTCTTGGTAAAGACTCTGAACTAGCATCAACCTTGGCTCAAGGGAAACCAGTAATTGCAATAGTTCCTCATGGAAACACAGAATATGTTGAGAACCAGATTAAATTAATGAGAGAATCTTATCCTGAGTTTGACCAGAAGAAAATTATCCTTGAATTACTAAAAATTTTCGATCCTGCAATAGCATGGTCTAAAGAAAATGAAGGGAAGACTATTCGGGAGTATATCGAAGGTTCTGAAAAGATTTCTGAGGAACAAATGCTTAAAATCTTATATGCTAAGTCAGAAAAACATTATAATGATAGATATAAAACGCTTGTGAAAAGCCATCCCCTTGGGATTCAAGTTAATTTAGAATCAGGTGTGGCTACTGGCGTTTTAGTAGTAAGAGATATTGATTCTTGTGCAAGACTAATAAGATCTCATGTTCTTAAAGTGGTTGAGTATGATATTTTTGACGTGAATGAAAATGGAGTAGAATATACATACCTTCAAGAGAAGCTTTCTGACTGCATCTATAGAGTAATTACTGGAGATCCAGTCTTAACAAATTCTTTTTGGAACTTCTACCTTAACGAAACAAATGAATAGAATCCTTGTTGTTCCATGTAGATTTTTATTATTTTTGACACTAGAAATCAACTATCATGAACAAAAAAAGACCAAACCCCAGCACAGTTAATCCTTATGATTCAAAAGGGTATAAAAGAACAAACGGTTTTACTTCATCACCAAGACCAAACCCTAATACTGTAAATCCTTATTCACCAAAACCAAAATCAAGTTCAGGGAAATAAATATCGGGATTATATATTGTAAGTCTGTTCAATATTGAATCACGAATTTGCAATCCATCCAAGTTCAGAAAGTATCAAAGTGAGCCGTTGGTTGATATTTTAAAGTGCTTACCTAACAAAGTAGCATATAGTAATTTTGGTTTGTTATTATTTGTTTGTTGATCCAAGTTTAAAGAAATGTTTTTTGGTCGTACAATAAATTCACCAAACTTTTGATTTGTACTTGTTTGACCACCCTTTTGTTTTTCAAGATGCGTAAGCATCCATATATCATTAATTCTCTTAATCCATCCCCGATCTTTAAATTTACTAAAGAGTTCTCCAACCGAAATATCAAGCTCATTTGCTAGGGTTGAGATCGTTAGATAATCCATATGAAGTTGTTTATAATTTTAATCTTCGAGAAATGTAAATTTGGCTCAAGTTAGGCGATATGCTCAGAAAAAAGTTGATTGACACGTGCATTCAATGTTAACCAATAGTTCAAAATAGTTATAGAAGATCTTAAAAGCATGTAATTTCTGGAAACGTCCTCTTCATAAATCCCTTGAAATTTACCACCATGGAAGAGATTGTTCCTAATATCGCAGATAGAGAGTTTCAATTTTATGATCTCATCATCACCTGAACTGAAAACCCTATTCCTCCAGGTTAATCTTCCATCTATGAGTATTTGTATTTTTGGAGGCTGACCGATAATATAGTCAATTGCATCATTTATCTGCTGTGATTTAGGTAGATAGTACTTTGATTTAATATTAGAGACAAACCTATTCCAATTAGGGGTCACGCTATTAGCTCCGCCATTAGTAAAACCACTTTCTTTAAGAGCACATTCAAATCGTGAGAATGAAATAAAAAATTCAGTAATTAGTTCCCATCCTTCAGGAGTTAATGTTTCTTTAACATATGTCTTAAATTGCTCTGTTGTCATAGGTTAGGATATTATTGGTTTTAGCTCTTTTTTATTCCAAGAAAATCACTTAAACGTTCTATTGTTATATATCTGGCTCCAGTTCCTTTATATAGATCGTTCATATCATTCCAATTTTCTATTAAACACGATTTAACAGCTTTAGCATCTTTCAAAGTCTTAGTTTTAATTCCTAATACGCAATCAGAAAGCACATAAATTTTATTTTTCGGGATAATACAAATTTTATTCGGATTTGGATTTCCAACCCTCGGAATAAGTACTGCGGGGCCCTTCAATTCTGACAACTTGTTTTGGACATTAAGGCTGAGTCCTTCAATCTGATTGTTTCTTAGATTTGTTGAATGGATAAGTGGTCTGCCATCAGCATTGTTTTTTACATCACACATGCTAACTTTCCCCCTAAATATTGATGAGCTATATCCATTTATCGAGATTTTCTTTAGTTTAGTTGTAATTAAAGGTTTTGAATCATCATTGAGTGAGATAAAAATAATATTTGGGGTACAATTTTTAAAGTGATTTCCATACGGTATTTCCAAAATACTTAGTTTATAGTCAGACACAAGAATATCCCAAATTTTTTTGTCTTTTTGTGAGTAAGCAACACTTATCGGCATAATTGCATACAGACAACCATTCTTCGATAAATACTTTATCGATTCTACAAGAAACTTCATTGCTGTGCTTGACTTAAAATCTTCTCCTTTAAATCTAACATTGTGAATTGAGCCTCCAATACAAGAAAATGGTGGATTCAAGAGGATAAGGTCAAATCCATTTCTATTGTTAATTATTATATTACTTTGGTCTAATGAGTTTTCATCTAAGAAATCACAACGGTCGAGTTCCCAATTTGGATGTAACGATTTAACATTCAAAACAGCTGCATCTGAAATGTCTGTTCCGAAACATTTAGTACTTGGCCACTTCTTTAAGGCAGCTCTTATTAATTCACCATCTCCGATGCAAAAATCTATAATACTGCTTATATCTTTCTTTCGAATATGATTAATAAGCCGACTGGCTAAGTCTGGTGGAGTATAATATGAATCAATCAAATCTACTTATCAATTAAAAGTTTATATACTGAACATTCAACGATTTTGCCTACCCCTTCAGTTCTTTTTTTTACTCTCTTAGGATTATCATAGATCAACTCGACTTTTAAAGGATTTTTAATTGCAAATAGAATGGCAGCAATTGCGTGAGGCTTTGTTCCTATAGGGGAAACCTTAATTCTCCCTGAAGGGCTATCCTTTAAGAACTTGGTCAAAAGAATATAGACATCCGAGATTGAATTTGCTGACGCATACCTAATATTACTCCAAATATCTCCGTTCTCCAAAGGTCTGCGATTTCCCCAATATGCTAAAAAGGGGTATTCAGGCCTAAAACCAGGGACTCCAATAACTGGAAATACATTTGATGATTCAACATGTTCCAAGATATAGACAAACCTTCCTCCTTCAAAACCTAAAAGAGCTACAAGACATGTATCATTTTCATTATAGGGAATTATAGATGCAAACCCGGGTAATGGTTCTATCCCATCAATGCTTTCTGAAAGATCATGAAAAATCCCCTCAGTACTAAACTGTACAACCTTATAAGTTTCAGGTTCTGCATAGATTACCTTAATATCAGAAATATTTAAAGTACTAAATAGGGAAAAAGCATTATTAAGCAAAGCTGCACATATTCTATTATTTAAACCAGTTGAATCTAAATAAAGAGTTGTAGCATTAAACAATGATAAAAATTTGCTTATACTTACCCTATCTCGAAGATGGTATTCATTATTCGAATAGCTGTCTTTTATTATATCATGACTGATTTCTTTTAATTCAATAAATGTAATTTCCGAAGGAAACCTGGCAATTAATTCCTCTGAAATATAACTTCGCTCTTCTGCTGAATGACCGTATAAATATACGCTCCCTCTTTCAGGAGTAAAATCAGCTAGGTTATCGTAAATAGTTGAATATAAATAGTTATCCTTAATCATTATAGTAGTTTTCGAACATTGATAATTGAGATGGCAAAGGTCTTCTTACATCGTTATCAATATTGATCTTGAATTTTTCAAGAAGTGATTTAATGCTCTCCTTTGGTGTGTTAATTACACCTAAAAAATCTTCTTGGTTAATTGTTAATTTTCGCTTTCTTCTATGACTAAATACGAAAAATGCAGCATAAATGGGATGTAGCGTGAATAAATACTCACGAGTATTTTCTTCCTCACTTAATTTATTCCCAGGTATTCTAATAATGGCAAGATGCATTATTGCAGAAGTCAGAATATCTTGACATTCTTTGGATAAACCTTCAGAATTCTCAAATGAGAATTGATTTCTTTCAGGAGCAAACTTACCTTCTTCGCTCGACAAGACATTAAAGATCCTGCCAAATCCTAGTAATAATTTAATTATTTGAGCTCCGTTCTTTGTAAGTCCTTCCAGTTCCATAAGATTCTTTTCACCTGTATCCTGGGCGGCCTTTGTCTGGTTCTTGACACTTACGGGCTTATGTAAAGGCTCATTTTCCCTGAGGTGATTTTCGTATGCTCTATAAATAAGTTCCATTAAGTAACGGATATTCCCTTGTGCTAATTTGACATAAGTACTCCAACCGGAATAATATTTCTGAATTCCTCCCTTCCCTCTTCCTTTCCGAATTTTAAAAAGCATTTCATATTTATAATTCCCATAACGCTGATCCCATTCTGAAATATTATGTAAATAATTATTAATTGCTACAAGAAGAGTCATTTTATGATACATAGCCCAATATGCAATAAAATACAAGTATAATTTTGATAAATGGCTAACCTTATCATATTCCTCCACAGGAATTGAACTGAAACTGATAAAGTAATCTGTTTTTTCAACACCAAGTTTTATAGCTTCTGCTTCTATAGTCATACTCTCTAATGAAGATTCAATGTCATATTGAATGCTTTCACTTGTCTCAGAAAATAGTTGACTGATCCTTTGTTGACATACACTTTTAGCGAATTCTGAGAAGTATGAATCTTGAAAGTCTTTCTCAATTCTTATTAAAACATAATCTGCCGGATCGTGTAGCAATTCATTTGTATTCAAAGTATGTTTAATTCGCCAGCCCAACTCTCTCACACCAATTTTAAAAGTATAAAATTCAGTTGTATGCTTTATTAAAGTATTTATAACTTGTTGTTGATAATCTTCATAGTTCTCATATTCGTCAATAAGGATAAAAAATATTTTATTCTTGAACTGATTTAACAATAAGACCTGTTCTGTAATTATTCCAATCGGAACACCAGCCAATGATGATATTGAGAGTATATCTTCCTTCGGACTGTTTATTTTAGACTGAAATTCTACAAATTTCAAATTTATCAAATCAAGAAGTTTTTCTTGATTATCCGCCTTTTCTGTAATATTTAAAGACCTTGCTATCAAATCACAAGCAAAGTTGGTTAGCTTCTCATCTGATGGTTTAATATCATAATGCCATTTCAGGAAGATCAAAATATCTCTGCTTATAATAAGATTAAAATAGTGAGAAAATATTTTAGTCCAAACATCTTCAGATAATCCTCCGCCTGAAAATGCTCTAACTTGATTTGTATCAGATTTTTGATACAAACCTATATAATCATTGTTGTCAAACAACTCAAGATTTTTTTTGACCAAGGCAAATTGTCCCTGATATGACAAACCCCTCAAAACTGTTGTTTTTCCAGTACCTCTACCTCCTTCAAGTACGCATGGCCTATTATCCTTTAATTCAGGAAAGTATGACGGTTCTGCAAATAAATCGAATATCTTACTTCTCAGCCATTCAGCTTTATAGCTTCCAAAAAGACTGTTAAGTTTCTCTAAATCTGTATCATTACTCATCTTGTATAAGATTTTTTAAATAAGGGAGTCCAGTTTTCGTGACACCAATAAAAGAATGAAGGAATTGCATCAGGGGCGCCATGTTCAAACCTTAATGCTAATCCTTGTTCCCAAAAACCCTTTTCATCTTGTGGATCTCTACCAGCAGTTGAAGGTATTCCAATCTCCCCACTTTTCCTTAGTATTAATTCAATACCGGCAGCATATAGATCGGGCTGATTTTTCCAACAAAAACAAGTTGGATCAAAAAGATTATACTCTGGACCTAGAATGTGAGTTGGTGTTAAGATAAGGGACGGACAATCTTTTTGAATTCTCTTAAATCCAATATGATTGACTATTAGCGGTGCATAGACAAAAACATGTTTGTCCTTTTCAGATATTTCTTTAAGCGTTTTATTATTGTATTTAAATTTATTCTTATTCCAGGCCTTAGAGCATTGTTCTCCTGAACCTATAAAGTCATCGACTAGAATTACAGGAACAGGCTTTTTAAATCGTTCTAGTGTTTCAGGGATATCTCTAAATTCTACTAGCTGTTCTTCAGGAATTTCGCCTACATCTTTTAGTTTTCTAGCAAAATTAAATCCACTATCTGAAATATTTGGTACTTCACCTGGGATATAACTATAGATGCATCGGTCATAAAAATCACTATGCTTCCAATCAGGAAATAATTTTAATAATTTTGATCCAGCTCTCCCAATGGAAGCGACAAACATGTTATTTATAATCTTTGCAGAATAATAAGTAAAAAAATCTAATATAAGACACGCCAACATCTTATCATTATCAGTTTTAAAATTATTTAGCCAGCCAGAGTAATTCATATCCTCAGTTAAAGGCCAAACTTGTACTGATTGAAAAAACTTTGCTCTTTCAAGAGTCGTCTTTTTTATTGGGTCATTTTGAGCCATAAGATTAATAACAGAGTATAATTGGTATGAACGACTGGTTTTATTTATTCATGCCTAGGGTTACATTAAAATTACAAAATTAAACATACACTAATTTCGACTATGTAATAAACATGATTAGGACTTTTACTTGCCACTAGAGCCTAAAAATGATTTCTTCCTTTTGGAATCAACTTTTAAAAGCTCACTATATTCTATTTCTTGAATTTTCATTTTTGGTATTGGTATTAAAATCCCCTGGGCAATTGATTTGGTATAGTAGTGAATTAAATAATTTCCATCGGCAAAACTTTCATCTTTCGTAATTATTATTGGCTTTTTAACAGTATTATTAATACCAATCAAGATTTCACCTCTAAAACCAGAATCAATAACCCCCATTCTTATAGACATCCCTTTAGTTCCTGTACTACTTCGTTCCTTAATGATTAAGACAAAATTTTTATTAAAAGCAGAGGCTATACCTGTAGGGATTAATTTTATTTCATTGGGTTGTATAACGATACTTGTTTCCCTAAAATTTGGGTAAAAATCGTATCCCGCATCTTCATCTCTTTTATTAGGGATAATAGCATCGGAGTTTACCTTTGCAAAATAAATTGTATTAGTTCTGATATGCATTTTGTAGGGAATTTAATTAGTTTTCTAGCCTTCACATACGTGCAAAAGCCGGTCTTATTGACACATTTCGTCTGGAAGGGTACTATTTACATACATAGCTAAACAACAAATACTTAATTCAGCCTCTAGGTGTTCAATATTGTTCGGCCAACTTTGGTCAAACCTACTAGTTTTTCCAACTTAGAAGTTGTATAAGAATACTGTGTTATATATTACAAAAAGAAATAATTATGGTAGAAAAGTAATTCAACCATAATTATCCACTCGTTAGTTGTCGTTAATTTTAAAATGAAAGATTAACGAATCTACGCTTTGCCTAGTATCCTAAACATCCCGGTTCCGCAAGTTGGACATTTACCCTTAATTGCTTTTCTGCCATTTTTCATTGTAACTTCAACAGAATCTTTAATTTCTTTTTTAGACTTACATTTTACGCAATATCCTTCCATGATCTAATTAATTTAGTTATGATTAACATGTTTCCTTACAAATGTAAGTTTTTTGCAATGTGTTTGCAAATAGTAATTGCTAAGTAAGCAACAAATAGGGGTTGGCTCAAGAAACGGAAGTCACCGGATGTCTCCGCCATGATAAAGCAATAAGTTTTATTAAACGAACCTTTTTTGTTTCTGGTAGAAACTATGGTTTACAATAATTATTTTTGCCAGGGAGCAAAAATTTTTAATCAATCATTCCGGGGGCATCGGGAACCGGAATGGTAGTGACCAACACCATCAAATTACTGGGAGAATTCTTAATCAATGTTTTTCCCCTTAAATAGCGCAAACCGGTAGAAGAATTCAACTATTATCCTGTTCTAAGTTTCGATCTTGATTATGTAGGTACTTGGTGCAATATTGACTTATTTAATCAGCTAAGTATTATAGATCATCTCCCAACGGTTTTTCCAATATATCAATAAATCAATAATTTATATTTAGAATGAATATGAATTAAAGTATTGTTATCAAAATAACAATAAACCTTGTCACAATTCTATGACCATCGACGTATAAGTGATCGTTCTGCAAATACATGTCAATAATCTAATACCATGATTGATCTCAAATTCATCACTCAGTCTGATGTATCTATTGATATTGCCATTGCCGTAATGACTAATAGTTTATTTAATTTATTTTTTATACTCATACGCAAATAAGCAAAAAAGAATATCACTCTAACCTTTAACAATAATTTTAAGATGAACCACAAAAGAATAATTCTGATAACACTTGTTTTGTTCCAAATGGCAACCCTTTTCAGTCAAAGTGTTTCATTCGCTTATGATGATAGTGGAAATAGAATAACCAGGACAATAGTAGTACAGCAACTTAAATCAAATCCTCTTAATTCTCGTGTTATTGATGCCAAAAATTTGAACGCTACGGCTGAAAAAGGGACAGGACAAACAGCATCAACACTAGCAGGAGAGTCTTCTGAAAATTTGAAAGTAAATGATCAGGAAGAAGCAATGAATGAAAAAGCTTTAACTGAAGCCGGGGAAATAACCACTCTTATTTACCCTAATCCAAACAAAGGGCTATTAAAAATTGACATATCAAATATGCCATTAAACCCGGTAACTGAGATGAAGCTTTATGATTTATCAGGAATGGAGTTAACATCAAAAAGTAATTTCGAAAGCAGTTCGGAACTAGATATCAGCCGGTTTAGAGATGGAGTCTATATTCTGCAAATTAAAATCAATGAAAAAACATTTGACTGGAAAGTTATAAAAAATCACGACTAACAATTGACCAGAAAATATTTCAAAATCATTACCCATATATATTTTCAAGACTTATAAACCCTATTTAAAAACCTCAAAATGAATCCTAACCTGAAATTTAAACGATCACTCATAGTATTCTTCACAATAATATCTTTTAGTAATGCTTTTGCTCAGGTTCTCCCAATGGTTGGTCAATGTACAGTTTATTCAATATCTACCAGCTATATAAATGCAGGATCAGGTGCAGGTCAATTATATCCCACGATAAGCGTTACTTCGCAGAATAATTGCACAAATTACACACTTTCAAAAAACGGTAGTTGGCTCTCATATTCACAGAACGGACTCAGTGTAACCATAAGTGTTCAAGCAAACACAGGTGCAGCAAGAGACGGATATGTCTACATAGGAAGTTATACAGTCACCGTTCACCAGGCATGTGGAAATGTTGCGGTGGCACCCACAAGACTCTCTGTTGATCGAAATAATTTTTGTTCAAATGCTGGAGGTAATATCACACTTAATGCTATTGGCGGATCAGGATCTGCAACCAGATGGTTTTCCGGAAGTTGCGACGGCACTCAGGTTGGATATACTGATGCGTCCTCAATAACTATTGCTGCACCGACTACAACAACGACCTATTATGCCCGTTGGGAAACTAGTTGTAATAATTCAATTTGTAAATCCATAACGGTAACTGTCAATCAATTACCTGTACTATCAATTTCTGGAACAACCTCAGTTTGTCCAGGTTCAACATATACGTATACTACTAACTCTGGAATGACAGGATATTCATGGACCCTTCCGTCTGGTTCCTCGGGAAGCAGCTCAACAAACAGCATTAATGTCACTTTTGGATCAACATCCGGGACAATTTCGGTCACGGCCACTGACGGTAACGGTTGTACAAGTAATCCTGCTAATCTTGGAATCACAGTAAATTATTTAAATCAATATTCAGTGATAGGATCCGGAACAACTTGTCCAGGTGTTGGCATACCTGTTAGCTTACAGGGTTCAACTAATGGAATTACATATAAGCTTTATGTAAATGGGTCTTGGTCGAGTGGTGACATGATAACAGGAAATGGTGGAAATAACGTTTCATGGAATAAGTATGCCCCAGGAACCTATACAATTACAGGAGTAAATGGTAGTTGTGAAGTGCTCATGAGCGGGAGTGCTATTATTAGTAACTATGTACAATCAACTAATCCTACTGGAATAAATCCAACATCAAATCCGATGTGTTTAGGTGCAGGTACAACCTTAACTGTAAGTGGCGGTAGTTTGGGGACTAGTGCCAGCTGGAAATGGTATACAGCTAGTTGTGGAGGGACATTGGTAAACACAGGCAATTCTTATGCTGTTAATCCTTCCTCGACTACTACATACTGGGTCAGGGCAGAAGGATTATGCAATACAACTACTTGTGCAAGTATTACAATTACAGTATTAATTCCACCAGTAATAACTCAACAACCTCAAAATGTGACAATCTGTGATGGAGCATCAACTAGTTTTAGTGTATCTGCATCAGGAGCAATTTCGTATCAATGGCAAAATTTAATTGGTGGTACCTGGAGTAATATTTCGGGAGCAACTAGTACAACATATTCTATTTCAAACACTACAGGAATGAATGGAAGTGGTTTTCGTTGTGTAGTGACAGGGTCCTGTAGTTTTACAACAACTTCTAATCCTGCCTACATTACTTTCAGCTATCTATACCCCTATACTGTTCATTCTGCAGCGAACACTATATGCCCTGGAGATGCGAATGAGATTACACTTGATGGGTCTTCATCAAATACAAGCATTATGTATACTTGTTATTTAAATGAGTCTGCCTTGTCTCCTCCGGTTCATGGGACTGGATCACCGGTCTCTTTTGGAAATCATAATGTTGCTGGAACATATACTGTCAAAGCTGTAAATACTGATGGATGCGTAATATCAATGAATGGAAGTGCAACTGTTACTGTCAAAACACCCTCAACCCCAGCTACATCGATAAATGCAAATCCTCCAAATATTTGTCCTGGAGGAAATCCGGGGGGAGGTTCCACCTTAACTCTGGTTGGAGGAAGTTTGGAAACAGGCGCCGGAGTATGGCATTGGTACTCAGGAGGTACGCCTTGTGGTACAACTAATGAAGGGACAAATACTACAAGCATAACTGTTAATCCAACTGTAACAACAGTTTATTCAGTACGCGCCGAAGGAGGTTGCGTTATTACCTCTTGTGCATATATAACTGTGAATGTGAAACCATTGCCAGTAATAACAGCTCAACCTGTGAATTCAAATGTTAATTTGGGAAGTGATGCTTCATTCTCAGTAACTGCAACTGGTCCAGACTTACAATATCAATGGCAGGTCTTAGTAGTTGGAGATACTACTTGGACAAATCTAACGGGGTTACCTGCCCAAAATTATCAAACAGCGAATTTGACTATCAAAGGGTCTACTACATTTGAAGATAATTTCTATAGGTGCAGGATTACTTCTGATTGCAGTACAATTAATTCGGGTAGTGCTAAAATAGTCCTCGTTTTCCCTGAAAGTGGTTATTTAACAGGGAATGATATTCCTGATCCTGAAACACGCCAGTTAAACACCTCTGATTTAGTCGGGGCAACTAGTGGAAGCTTCACCATTAATCCGATGGGAGGGTCTTCATACACTATCCCTCTTGAATCACCTCCTGGGGTAAATGGACTCGTTCCGAGCCTATCGATAGGTTATTCTAGCAATTGCGGACCAGGAGTTGTTGGATTTGGTTGGCAAATAGGCGGTCTATCTGCTATTAGTCGCGGGCCACAGACAATTTATAGTGATGGTATTGCAAATGGAGTTAATCTTGACATAAATGACCGTTTTTATATAGATGGACAAAGGTTAGTCCCGACTACTTCGATAGATTATGGTGATGCAAATGCCGTTTATCAAACAGAGAATGATATATTTACACGTGTCACTCCCCAGGCTACAGACCCTGTTAATGGTCCTGCATGGTTTAAAGCAGAAACCAAATCAGGACTAGTCTATGAGTACGGCAATATTCCTACTTCAAAACAAAAAATAAGCGGATATCCTCAGGTATTAAACTGGTATGTTTCAAAGGTCAGCGACCTGTTTGGGAACCAGATTAATTTCACTTATATTCAGGATCATAGTAGTGTTTATCCCTCTGAAATCACTTATGGTGCAAATTCAATTACATTTAGTTATAAAAATAGAACCGACAAAAATTATTTATTCTTAAAAGGAGCAAAAATAGAACAGTGGCTTTTACTCAATAAAATTGTCATAAAATATAATTCAACCGTTATTAAGACTTATGAATTCAATCAGTCTTATCAGGGATCTAATTATAATTCATATTCCATTTTGAATGAGGTAATAGAATATGGAATAGGTTCAAGTCGCTTAAATTCCACCGCAATCTCTTATCAAATACCTGCAAATGTTGCATTCTCACAAACTACTTATAATACGAATCATCAGTATATAAATTATAATTCATTATTACGTACAGGGGATTTCAATGGTGATGGCAAAGCTGACTTTTTTTGCTTGCCGACTGACGGAACCTGGACAGGAATAAAAGTTTTTTTTGGTGATGGTAATGACAATTTCCCTACATCTTTTAGCAGTTCAATTTCGATTGATCTTACACGGTTGCAGGATATTAGGGTAATAGATTTGAATGCTGATGGTATAGATGATATAGTATATGAATATCGCACAACACCTACTTCAACAACATCAACATTTTATTATATGCTTTGTAATGGTAGCTCATTTACCCAACCTGTTCAAATGGGTGACCCCCAAACCTTTAGTGTTAATGCTGGTTTGACAGGAAAAACAAGGCGAACTCTAGATAGGCAAGAGGATGATAATGAACATACAGCTAATCCCAGAGATAGGCCTTCATCATCTTCATCATTATCATTTTCTAAATACAAAAATTTTGTAGATGCTGATTACAATGGAGACGGCGTAAATGATATTTTTATGAACGACCTAAATGGGAATTGGAAAATTTACTCACTTGTCAATTCTTCTGAACAGATGACTTCAGTTATGAATCTTTTAGCTTCCGGAACTATTAGTACATTGAATGGTGATGTATTAAGCGGTGATTTCAATGGCGACGGGAAAGCAGATATCTGGAGTTTTGAGGACAACGGAGTAAATATTTATACATTTACAGGCACAACGCTCAGCCTGTTATATCATTCGAGCTGGCCAACAAACAAACATTTTTTCACTTTAGGCGATTTTAATGGTGATGGCAAAGTCGACGTGTTTTTATATGGTTATGGTAAGGGGGGTACTGAATATGACTGGGCAGACTGGCAGATTCAGTTGTCGACAGGTACAGGGTTTGAGGGGCATTCAATGACTCAAAAGAAAAGCAACCTTAAAAATGATAATGTTCGATTAGGAGATTTTAATGGAGATGGAGCTACTGACATTATGGTCACATCTAAAGATTTCAGTTGGACTGGCAGCTATTTTTATATCTCTGAAAATAATGGGACTGATTTTTTTACCGACAGTTTACCCTCATATCCAATTCCATCACATAATTTTTATTTAGCAGATTATAATGGTGATGGACATACAGATTTTATCTGCACAGATGGCGTTTCCCCCTTCTGGACGGGATACCAGGTATACAAAACTACTGGTAATACTTCAATCATGATGGGAAAATTCTCAAATGGACTTGGCGTATTGACCAAATTTGACTATATAAAATTGTCTCAAGCTACTTCATGGACTTATCAGCGTGGTACAGGAGCTTCATATCCTGTCATAGATTTCCAGGGAGCCTTGACAGTAGTAGATTCAGTTCAGGTTGATAACGGAGTTGGATCTAAAAACATTCAGATGTATTACTATGAAGGCGCAAAAATTCATATCCAGGGGAAAGGATTTTTAGGCTATTCGAAAACGAGGACTACAGATGTTACAGCAGGGATTGAAAATGAGAATATCTCGGGCTATAGTACTACCTATTTTTATCCTAAATTGCTACAAACTTTATCAAGACGAAGATTTGTGACTGAAACAGTAGATGAAACCGATAACACTTATTCAGAGGTTGTTATTGACGCATCCAAAAAGAGAATTTTCCCTTATATTCAGAGTTCAGTTCAATCTAATTATCTTACCGGGCTTTCTTCAACAATTAACTTCCAATATGATACCTATGGTAATCCAACTTTAATCACAAAAAACTACTCTAATGGACTCACGGAAACTACTAGCACGACTTATAATAATACGGTGTCATCATCTAGATGGTTATTAGGGAGACCAGATACATCAACTATACAATATTCATTGAATGGTAGTCCTACAATAACCAGATCAGGAACACGGGTGTTTGATCAAAATAACAATCATTTAACTAGTGAAACATGGTATTCAGGAACAAATCAGATTATAAATTCATTTGGTTACAATCCGAATGGCACATTAAAAAGAGAGACGGGAACTGCAAACGGGGTGTCTAGATCAAAAAGTTATACATATGAGTCTGACAGTATAAGGACGTATTCATCTACTGACCAGTTATCTCATGTTATCACAAAGGCATATGATATCTATGGCAGGATTGACACACTACAAGATTATTTTGGAAATACAGTTACGTATCAGTATGATGATATGGGCAGAGAATCTAACATGTCCAAAAGTGATGGTACTCAAACCTCAACAGCTTATGCATGGGAAGATCCAACAGCGGCTCCAGTCCCTGCTCGATACTCTGTTCAAAAGACTGGGAATGATGGTTCTCAGAGCAAAAGTTGGTATGATGATCTTGGAAGAGTGATACAGTCAGGGGTAAAAGGATTCGATGGAACATGGATTTATACATCCACTATATATAACACAAAAGGACAAATCGAAAGCACATCCGATCCATATTATTCTGGTAGTACAGCCTTGTTGAATACATTTTCCTACGATGATTATGGAAGGAAAACTAATTTATCCCGCCCATCAGGAAGGAATACAGTATGGGGGTATGAAAATAATACTTTTAGTGAAATAACTGCAGGTAAATCATCCTCCAAAACCTTCTCCTCAGATGGAACAATATCATCAGCCACTGATGAGGGAGGAACGATAACTTATACTTATTATCCTGATGGAAAAGTTAAAACTATCACAACACCAGGTGGAATCATAACAAGTATGCAATATGACCCAGCTGGATATCAGAGCCAGCTTGTTGATCCCAGCGCCGGGACAACTACTTACTCTTACAATGGATTTGGGGAATTAGTAAGTCAGGTTAGTGGCCGAAACAAAACAACATCTCTTGTTTATAATCCGGAAGGTACAATTTCTCAGAAAATTACTCCTGAAGGAACATCTCGCTATATATATAACACTAATAAACAATTAATTAGTGTTCATTCACCGGGGAATATATACCGTTTTTATAGGTATGATAACAAAGGAAGAATAATAACATCTATTGATACCATTGGATCTTCCCACTATACAACTTCTGTTACGTATGATAATAAAGGCCGTATCGATACACTCATACATCCGTCCGGGATCATTGAAACAAACACTTACAATTTAAATGGATATTTAAGTTCTATATCAGCAAATGGTGTCGTACACTGGACTACCACCGGAGTAAATGCAAGGCAACAGGTAACTTCAGGGCGATATGGTAATAATCTGAACGCGATATATGGATATGACACTTATGGATTTCCTACATCTACCGTTACAGATACAATACAAAATTATTCTTATAACTTTGATCCTGTTACAGGTAATTTAAACTGGCGGCAGAATAATAAACATTCAAACCTAAAAGAAACTTTTTATTATGACAATCTGGATAGAATTGATAGTGTTTATAAAGGTACCACTTCACCAGTGAAGACTCTTCAAATGACATATGATATCAACATTGGAGGAATAACAACTAAGAGTGATGTGGGAACTCTAAATTATCCTACCTCTGGTATCAAACCATATGCAGTTAGCAATATCAACCCTTCCTCAGGGATTATTCCAAACTCGGTTGATTCACTTACATATACATCATTTGAAAGTGTAAACGCAATTTATGAGAATAATAATATTGCCCACTTTACCTATAACTCTGATAATGAACGAGTAAAAATGGACGTGCAGCAAAGCGGTTCTTCCATATTAACACGGTGGTATCCGACCAGCAGTTATATAATCGAGACCTCTGGAGGAGTTACCAAAGAATATACTTTTATAGGTGGTGATGCTTATTCTGCCCCTGTGGTTGCCATAAAGCAGAACGATACGATAACCTATTATAACCTTTTACGGGATTATCTAGGAAGTATAATGCAGGTTGTAAATGCAACAACTAATACTCAGGTTGTGGAATACAGTTATGACACATGGGGACGAATGCGTGATCCAATCACATGGGAAAATTACCCTCCGGGTTCTGAACCAGTACTGATTATTGCAGGACGCGGTTTCACAGGACACGAACACTTACCTTGGTTCAATCTTATTAACATGAACGGCAGGGTATATGATCCTCTAACGGGTAGTTTCCTGAGTCCCGATCCCGAAGTTCAAGCCCCTGATAATACTCAAAGCTTTAACAGATATACTTATTGCCTGAATAATCCACTGAAATATTCTGATCCAAGCGGATACACGTGGTTTAGCAATTTTGGCGACTGGCTTGGAAGCTCAGGCAAAACAATTGTTACCATAACTGCTGCTTGTGCTGTTGCTGTTGCTGTTGCTTGTATACCTGGGTTAAATGCTGTTGGCATTGCTTTTGTAGGAGGTATGTTGTCAGGAGCTACCTCGGGAGGACTAGGTGCAGCTTTAAATGGTGGAGATGTTTTTTCCGGTGCGGTAATGGGAGGAATTATGGGAGCGGCGACAGGATTAGCAACTTTGGGTGTGACAAGTGCTATTGGATATGGTTTAGATAATATTTATATAGGTTATGATCGTGTTGGTATAAATGACTTCTTTAACATTGGCATACGTCAAACTATGAGCAATCAATCACTTGCAAGTATACTATCGGTTGGTTCAGTAATAAATGGAGTTTCTAATACTGCATTGTCTTCAGGAATTACTGGAGGTGTCTTATCAACGAGTTTGTTTCCTAGGCCTACAATAGCCACAATACCAGAAACATCCAGAGATTGGATTGTGTACAGTGCAAACATGACTAATACTTATCGATCTTCAGGATCGTTACTTTGGTATCATAATGGTAATATCATGGCACGTTATTCTGCTGTTAGTGGCAGCGGACGTACACTTAATCGGAACACTCCAGCTTATACGATTCCTGAAGGAGAATATTCTGCTTCTAACTATCGTATTTTAAATAGTCCTTATTATCAGAATGGAGTAGGCTTTGGCGTAGATTTAACTCCTGGAAATGTCTATGATCCTCTTCAAGATTGTTATAGAGATGGAGGATTTCTTATACATCCTGCAAGTGGAGGAACCCTTGGATGTGTGGGCCTGACTGGGAATCAATGTGAGTTATTAGATTTTCAAAGCAGAATAAACACATATATATTAATAAACCATACAATTAAATTATATGTCAATTATCATTAAGAATTATAAAGTAGCTTTAATTTTAGGATTTACGATGTTTAGTATCGTTATCTCTGCACAACAAATATTTTCGGACGTACATCCAGCGATAATGAAGTTTTATGAATATTTATTTAAGGAAGAAAAACTAACTATATCAGAATTTAATGTAGTTTATCAAAAAGCGAATTTAAATACAGAATCTTGGCTAATTAAAGAAAAATGTAACAGGAAGGAAGAGAATTATTGTAATAAATTACAAAAAATTGGGAATGTCTTTCAAAATCTCAGTTTATCTGATACTTCATGTGTCTTTTGGGAATTTAGGACTAAATATTATTCTGAATTAACACAAGGATTATCATTTGGGGAAATAATTACAATTATTAAAAATTTAACCATACATTATGATGGAGATATTAATATACAATATGCTATCCTTACATTTCCGAATGATAAGAAAATATATTTGGCACTTAATGCTGATACAGAAAATGTTGGTTTTCCGTCTAAAATTTCAGAAATATGGCTTAACAATGGTGATAATCTCAGCGAGTTAACTATTGATAATGTAACTGAAAAATTAAAATGGGTAGGAATTATAAATACAAAAAACAATAAAGGATCAATTAAAATATATGAAAAGCCAAATAACTCGTCCATTGTGACCGGTCAGCTTTTGTTAAACCAAACATTCTTTTTTACGCCAATTGGTGATAATGATTGGTGGCCGGTATATAATCATGGGGAAATTTTAGGGTACATACAAAAAAAAGATGTGGTAATGTATTCTAATTTCCCGAAGGAATTAAGAGATAGATTGGAGTTTGAGCATTAAAACATGAATTTTCAAGTTAGTGCCAAATACTTCAGATGCAGTAGCTATTCAGTCGATACATATTCAATTCTTTCTTCTATCAAAACCGGCTCAAAAATTTAATTGTCATTCTCTTAATCAAATTGTAAATTTGATTAAGTTGAATAACTGATTAGGCTATTCGATAATTTATTAACTTCAAAAAAAAGGATTAATAAAGAATATTTAATCTATAACTTAATTATGTTAAAAAACTTAGGCAAAATTCCCGAAAAACTCTATTTTAGAAGTGTCCTAAAAATGGGAGGACTTCACTCTGATTATACTCTAATTTTAACTGGACCTACTTTGGGGAAGCCGACACACCTGCTCCATTAACAGCTAATATGTTAACCTAGATTGAGGGAAACTGGGGATCTTGTTTTTATTAACCCTGATGGAATAGTTTAATATATACGGCATCCACCATTTTGTCAATACACGATCCTGTCAAGTATTATACTGCCCCACATGATTTTTACGATATTTGGTATCTTTCAAAACACTTTCCAGAATTAGAATATAAATCTCTAGTTGATGCATTTCATAAGAAACTTGCATTTAAAGGACATTCATTTAGCGCAGTGGAACAATTGATTAACTCAGAAAACGACAAGCATCTTAAAGCAGCCTAGGAAAATAGTTAGGCACATCAGATAACAGGAGAATTGCCTAGCTTTGGAACCATAAAAAGTGAATTATTGGTACTTTTTTAAAAAATACTTTCTTAACTTGGATTAGTCATAACGTATGAGCCCTTGTTACCAGCTAGCATTTCTTATAATTTAAGTTATAGGACTATTTTGTTTATCTATTATTGCAGATGGCGAAAAAACATATTTTCCTCTTTCAAACCATATCAATATATCTTGTATAAATAAATATCCTTCTTCAGTTGTATAATCCAAATGTAATGCAGCATATTCAAAAGGTTCTCCTTTAAAACTTAATGCTAACCAAAACTGTTGAGTTCCATTAATATCATTTATCGATGAGTTTGAAGCAGTAAACTCTTTAAAATCAGTCAAATCATTTGATATCCTAAAATTTACAATGGTAGTATTTGTATTAGTATTAACAAAATCAAGCTTTACATATTTCCTTTCGATATTCGCATCACAAACAATATTAATATGCGGTTTTTTGGAAGATTTATATCTTTTTTCAGCCTCAATTTGCATATCAGTCAATTGATTTGCAATAGTTGATAAACTTTTAATCTTTGATTCTCGTTCATGATCTTTTTTTACTAATTTATAAACAGTTATTAAAGTTAAGGGTATCGCAATTACAGCTCCTAATGCTTGTAAAATATCAGTCCAGCTTGGACTCTCAGCGCTCAGAAATGTCATAATTATTTTGATTTTAGTGATTACTTATTTTTTTTCATCGGCGGTCCGGGTTTTATGCTTGCTGTTGTGAACTGGCCTTTTTATTCCAGTTTCTAAGTATTTTGTCTAAATTTCTAATCATGCTTTCACGACCTGTAATTGTAATTTTGGGATAGTCATCATAGGTCATTTTGGCTTCTTTAAATATATCATAATATTCATCTTTCCAATCTCTTGTATCTTTAAATTGCTTTTGTAAATAGTCAGTATTAATTATTGATGCAAGTTTATCAGAATATGACACATATAATTCAAAAGCGACGTCTTTTTCTTTGCTTAAAGAAACAATTTCTTTTTCACTAAAAGTTTCTGGAGAACATGCCTTTGTGTATTTTTCCATAATAGATTTAAATGCTATTTGATTCTTTCGTAATTCATTTTCAAGGCTAATCAGATTCATATGAGACTGAACACACTGGGCTCGCTTAACTGAATTCAAATTTCTTACTGCAATTATAAGAGCAGAAAAAGCAATCATTGTACTAAAGAAAGCAATCCACGAAGTAGAACTGGATAAATGAAAAGTACATTCTTTGTAATATTCAAACATTTCTAACTATTTTAATGTGTTTAATACTTTCCTTGCTTTGGTTGCCTTTTCTTTAGCTCCTTCTCCAAATCCAGGTTCATCTAGTCTATTGAGTAACACATTAAGAAATAGTGAATTTACATGATTGAAAAACGCTGTTCTTCTGTCAGGTTTTATATCCTTAGTTAATTCTTTCAAACTATTTTCAACATCGTTGATATTAATTTCTTTAATAATCTTTTCAACGATTTCACTTGCTAATTTAAACTCATTAAAATTTAGTATCATATGCTCGTTATTTTTTTTAGGCTTGCTTATAACGTTTGAGGCTATGCGCTGTAAGGGATTGCGTGGCTACGTTCCTATCACCCGATCCGAACCTTGCCAGCAGGTGATGCACTTGGCATACCCATGAAACCCTCATGGCGTATGAACCGGTGTTAACCAAAATCATTTTGTCTATATGTCATTAAATCAGTATCATTACCGTTTTCCGAAAATGTTAGTGCTCGACATTTTTTATTTGCTGGGTCCTTCACAATGTCATATGCATATATGGTTTCAATTTTTTTTATTACTTCATAACATTGCTTCCCCAAATAAAATTTTCCTTTAATATGTTCACAATCATCCATACTTTTGCCACAAATAGAACAAGTACTCTCTGATATGACAGAACGATCACTAAAGAAAAGTTGTGGAGGGAATAATACCTTTTCTAATACTTCTAGTCTTCTAATGTAATTTTCTAAATGTCCATTAGTTTCATGAGCTTGCATTGACATTGAAGCATAACTTTGTGCATCGACCAGTGAATCCCATGCCGAATTGTAATTTTCTTCTTTCAGTTCGATCCACATTTTAAACTCACTAATCATAGCTTCCGTTACAAATTCAAAACTGGCGAATGCATTCGCTAAATCGTTGTCATTACTTTTAGCAGCTAATTCTTTTTCTGAGATAACATCTTCCTTAAATGCAGTTAGTTTTACTATACTATCTTTTTGAAATTCAATCCCTCTTGTATAACAAGCAAATTTCCCAATATCTTCAAAAATGTCGTTTGCTTTATTTCTGTATTCTTTAATCTGATTATTCATCTTTCAATTTTTCTAAAATTGAAGGTAGTTTATCCAATCCATCAATATCACCTTCATAAGTAAAACGAATATTCTTCTTTCCATTTTTAGGATTTTTTTCTAATACATAATCAAGTTTTACCTTAGGAGATTTAGATTTTCCTTTAAAGAAATCTGTTAAATAACTGGCAATCATTGAGAGACCTATTGAAATTAAATTCTGATTTTCAGTCCAAAAAGAATACGCTATGAAAATTGTTGGTCCAATCCATGTAATGTCATTCTCAACATAATATTTTGTTGAAGTATTATTTTCCTCGAGCCTTCCAATTGATATTCCTTCTTGCCTCATTAACTTATTTACAACTTTTAATGAGTCTTGATATATAAAATCATCAATACACGTTGCAGTTTCAAAGTTCTTTGGTAAAAATATCAAACCATTAGCTTCACTAAGAGAAAGTTCAGCTATTTTCTTTCTTACATCAATATATTCCATCTTCTTTTATCATATTTAGGTTCGGTGTCGTTTTTTATAATTTTGGCTAACGCGTGGCTAAACGCCATAGTTGCGTTTATTTCTGACTTAGGTGTGGTGTTCTTTTGTTTGCTATCATGTAGTAAATATATGAATATTTCGAATATATAAATATGATAGTCAAAGATCTAATGGTGTTTAAATCGAGTCAATTTTAAAATTAACCTTGTACAAATCACAATCAGCATAGTTAATTGTCTTCATCTTGACAGAATAATAAGTTTTATTTAACGACCGTATAATGAAACTTTCTAAAATCATAAAAAATAAAACAATAAAGTTCGATTAACGCTTTCTATTAATCTAAGTTCTATTTATCTTTGTCAGGACACTTAATAGAACTATTATGATATTTGGCTACGCAAGAGTTTCCACCAAGGAACAAAATTTGAATTTGCAGACCGATGCGCTTAAAAAAGCAGGTTGTGAAAAGATCTTCCAGGAGAAAGTTTCGGGGAGAGCTCCGAACCGGCCTGAGCTTTTAAAACTACTGGAACAAATAAGGTCCGGAGACACTTTAATAGCTTTTAGCGTGGATCGTCTGGGTAGAACCACCCGAGAGCTGGTAATCCTTTTAAATGACTTTAAAGAAAAGGGAATAACATTTAAAAGCTTGACCGAAGGAATTTTTGACACGTCAAGCCCGATGGGAGAGGCTATCTTCCAAATTATTGCCATCCTGAAGGCAATGGAAGTAAATGTTCTCCGGGAAAGAACGATCAAAGGACTTGAAGCAGCCAGGGCAAGGGGATTAAATGGAGGAAGGCCGGAAGGATCTTACAACAAAAAGAAAGCCTCTGCAGTTGTTACGCTTTATAAACAAAAAGAAACCATTAATTTTATCGAGGAAACTCAGAATATAAGCAGGTCAACTATATACAGGTATCTTAGAAAAGAGGGAATAGAGGTGAAAGGTTTCACGAAAAGAAAAACATAATATATTACACATTATAGGTAAAATATAAATAATTACTATCTTTGTATAATAATTTCTTAAGATGATTGTAAAATTTGAGAATGATTATTTAGAAAAATTATTTACCGGGGAATCTTTAAAAGGAAAACCAAAATATAGTGATGGAGTAATAACAAAATTTAAAAAAGTCATTTTAATCCTAAAGAACGTTGAAAGCTCGATTGAACTATCAAAGTTCCGGGGATTAAACTTTGAGGCATTAAAAGGGAATAAGAAAGGTTTATATTCAATAAGAGTCGATTACTCTTATAGGCTTGAATTTAAACTTGAGAATGATGTTATTCTATTAACAGAAATCGCAATCATTGAAGAACTGTCAAACCATTATAAATAATAATACTATGGCAAACAATAAAGTAGTTGGATCAAATGGACAAGAGTTAAGGACGGATGTTTTATTACACCCTGGGGAAGTTCTTGAGATGGAAATTTTATCAAGAGGACTCACAAAATCAAAATTTGCAATGGATATAAAAATGTATCCTTCTCACATGAGCGACATTCTGAAGGGGAAAAGGAACATTACGGAAGAGATTGCCCTTAAACTAGAAAACATTCTTGGTATCAGTGCTGAGTTTTGGATGCGTCTGCAGGTCGAGTATAATATCTCAGTTTTGAGAACAAAGATGAACCATGCAGCATAGCCTATGGCAATATAGAAGATAGATCTTGGATACTAAATTCTGTTGGCAATGGGAGAGAGAAAAAAATTCAAAAATAGAGAGACAATTATAAATTTAATACAGTAACCATGGCAAAATCAGATTTTTTGAAGAGCTTATTAGACGGAACTTATAAAAAGCGTTTCTATGAGCTTGTGGGGATAAAACCGAAATCTTACCCGGTTCCGGAGGAAAATCTCACTAGCATTAACTTAAAAAATAAAACTATGATTGAGGTTAGAAAAGTAAAAGCGTATAAAGAAGAAAACGTACTCGGAATAGAGGCTCTATGCGATGTTGCAGGCAAAGAACATAAATCTTTGGGGAATAATGTAATTCAAATTACGGGGGAACATCTTGATGGTGTTATAAGCGATATTAGAATAAGGCTTTTAGGAATAGAAATTTGAAATTAATTAGTTCATAGCCGGCCGGTCCAGATCAGCAGCTCCCAGACACAAATTTTAACGTATTATCTTTGAACAAGCTAATTGATAAACTATATCATTACATATATGGCATTAACTATTAATTCAGAAATTAGAGATGTTCATGGTATTACTCCTGAGCAAGAGGCAAAAATCCTTGATTTTCTTCAAGGAGCTGTTTACTGTTGGTGCAATAACCAAGATGATACTGGTAACTGGTTTTCAATGAGAGACCTGATGGGCAGAGATAATTACTATTGGCAAGGGACGCCTCTAATTGTGTTGTATTGGAAACATATTGCAAAAGGAAAGGATGATGAATCTGCAGTCAAGGGTGCTGGAATAGATTCGGGAT